>Ga0180732_1000962_pt1 | contig 19931 bp, 31 predicted proteins | sample KR11_01MetaG_FD_148674 | JGI IMG/M metagenome (GOLD analysis project Ga0180732, IMG submission 148674) | Groundwater microbial communities from the Olkiluoto Island deep subsurface site, Finland - KR11_0.1 MetaG | ecosystem: Environmental > Aquatic > Deep subsurface > Groundwater | place...
GATCCCGATAATTTTACCTGTTTCTACTAATTTTTTGGTTATCTCGATATCTTCCCGGCTTGGTGTGGGGTCTCCTGAAGGATGATTATGGACGACGATTATATGTGCGGCGCTGTCCATAATTGCGGCTTTGAACGTCTCCCTTGGGTGTACAACATTAGCGTTAAGGCTCCCTATTGAAATGGTTCTTACTGCTAAAACTCCGTTCTTAGTTGATAGGGATAAAAGCCAAAAAACTTCTTTATCAGGCTGGATAAACGGTTTCATCAGTTCGTATACTTTTTCAGGGGCTGACATGTTGGGCCTTGTGTCATATTCCTTATATGCCTCTCGAAGTTCTAAAATGGGTATTTTCATGTTCTTTAAACCTCCTCATAAAGTCTTATATCCCTGGCTACCCCTATTTCATGTTTGCATGTGTACCCTTTCGCGCTGTCCGGGCATGTGCATATAAGCGTTTTACCTTCCTGCATGACCTGGTATTTATTACCGTTTTTCAGATTTACGGCTATAAATCCGGTGTGTGTCCTTACGGTCCTGATATCCTGCGATCTCTGAAGCCTCCCCAATGTTTCACGATCCTGGACGTTACAAAAAATATGATCTTTCTCTATCATTTTTTACTCCTCCCGAAAGTGGCATCGAATCCCGCCCTCATCATCTCAGTATATGCGATCTCGAAGCCTGCCATAACAAAACTGTATTCATCAAAAGTGATTTCTCCCTTTTGTAGCTTTTCACATCCCTCTCGCCTTGCCTTTCGGTGCGAGTGTATTAAATTTTCCCTTTCTCTGCTCATGTTCTTATTACCTCCGTGCTATTGCACAATACTATATTGTTTTAATACTATATATACTTTACCGTATTTACTGTATGCGATTATATTAAATAGCACTAAAAATATATAATTTTGGGCGCCGTCTATTTCCCTGGCTCCTGGTGCGCTGATCCCGACAACATAACCACAACCATCACAAATATTGTCGTTTTTACCTCAATAAAATGCTCACTTCGCTCGTTGTCCGGCGAAGTGAGGATTTTTTCAGTGAAGGATACCCGCTCGTTGTCCGGCGGGTAGACTTCACCATTTATATCCCGGCGTGGCGTCACGCCGGTCGTTTCTTTTGAGGTAAAAGCTCCCCCGTGGGGGCGGGGGGGGTTCCTAGGGGTCTGGGGATTCGCCCCAGCGCATAGTATGGTTTAGATCAGTGATTACAAATCAAACACGTTATATAATGCTGGAACACACCATGGTCAGTATTATCGTGATTAACTTCATAGCTTTATTTGAATATCATGTTCGCCGCGGATTCCGCTAGCCCCTGCGGATTCCGCCCAACCACTACTTTTTCTGTTCGCACGTTGTCCGGCGAACTGTAAAAGTAGCGCCGTTCATATTGGTTTATCAATTCCTGAATACTTTCCGTTTTCCCCTAAACTCAGTTCTCTAATGAATGATCCCATCCCCTTTGGAAATACCTTACACCTTTTACTTTTGGTCTGATACTTCTTTGGTAATGTCTTCCAGCGTATCATTTTCTTCTGTTGCCTCTGTTATAACAAACGATTCAATTATTGCCGCAGGGATTATTTTTAATAGAAATACTGAAAAATGGATGCACCACCTAATTGTTGTACTTATATCTTCAAGGTCACCTGATGATTGAATTTTTTTTAGTCCATTCATATCAGTTGCGTTTAATCTTACTGTAATTCGTTCCTTGCTTGCTTTTGACATTATTATACTATTTTCGATGGTTCATTATAAGTAAGTTGTCCTTTAGTTAATATATTCATAAATAAGTTTTCATAATAATCTCTATTTATATTAACTTTGCTGTTGCAAGACATACATAGTGTTATTAAGTCAGGTTCGCAGTTTGGTTTATCATAATGAATATGGTGAACTGCGTGTCTATGGCCGTTTTCTTTTTTACCACACAATTGACAAGTTCTGTTATCTCGTTCTCTTATTTTTTCTCTTAATGTATTATTGAACTTATAACAGTAAGGCTCAAATGATATTCCACCCTTCCAGAAATGGTTTTCTGCTCCTGTGCGTATTCCGATGTGTGATTTTGATATTTTTTTGCGTCTTTCATCACTACATGGTTTGACTTTGTATCCTGATAGCCCCTTGTTCCATGGTATTTGACCTTTCTTGAATTGTTTGGCATGGTTTGTAACAATTTTTAAACCTTTGTTCCATGCGGGTTTACCCTTATTTGCTTCTGAAACTTTTCTTTTTGCTTCCTCTGAGTGGTGTTTTCCTTTAAACCATGGAATTCTACCCTTTGATGCAATAGACATTTTATTTATCTTTTCTTCTGAATCAACATTGGTCTTACCTTTATTCAATGTTATCTGTCTTTCATATAATGTCATATTTATACTTTCGTCTAAGCAAGAGTATATATGTTTGGAATGTATAAATAGATATCGGCAACTGGATTATTACTTTCTTCTAAGCAAATAAAGTTTTTTTTTCCAGTTGCTATGTTTGTCTCATTCTTTCGGTGTTCCGTCTTTATTGAGTTTTCCCTGCATGATCAGCGTATTCTTAGCCTTCTCAGTAGCCTGCCAAATGATATTATTCATCCGATCAAGACCACCATTCATTGTATCGTCTCCGAACTCTACAAGAATGTTCGCAAGAGTATCTATAGCAGATTGTTTCTTTTCCTCTAATGGTCTGATTAGTTGTCTGCATTTTATCTTATCACTCGATGGGAGTGATTCGCAAGTCGCAGCGACTAATCCAAGAGATATCATTGAATCGCATACAGGACATGCGCCTGGCATTTTTTCGATTACTGGAATTTGTGTTTTGTTGTCAGTCAATACCATACTGATCTATTTATTTTTTAAGGTATATATACCTATATTACTTTTTCGTTTCAAGTCCAGTATTCGTTATGAATCTCAGTATAAGATTTATAACTACAATCATTGCTACCTGTTCTTCTGGTGATATGATGAATCCAGTTTGTGTTTGTGCTATCAATGCTGCTAATGCAATGATATTTATCCATACTGTTTTACTTTTATACCATTCTTTAGTTTCAACCATTTTAATCATTCCTTTCTGTCATTATTTTTTTTAAATATATTTATGTTTAGTTGAATTGTAATATCGTTTTATTTCGTTTGCAGTTAGGGCGCAGTTATAGATGCGAACTTCATTAATCCAACCCATAAACAATCTAGTTCCGGTTGCATCCGCTGCCCCAATCGTTAACTTAGTTCCAGTCTGACGAGTACCAATAAATGTAGCTTCTGTTGGTTGTAGCTTACTATTAATATATAGTTTTATATTTGTTCCGCTTACTACTCCTGAAACAAATATAATTGTATTGAGTGGTATATTAGGTCCTTGTGCATAAAACTGTGCTGCCCCATTCCCTAATAAAAACGCTGATATTGTTGATGAGAAAATAAAGTGATAAGGTACAGTAAAATCATTCTTTCCTGTTCTTGTAGATACAGGAGTACGGGGGGTTGATAAATTAGACGTGTTTATCCAATACATTATGGTCATGTCATTAGTAATACTAGTAACAGATGCATCCCCACCAGCATCAACATAAGTTGCAGCACCATCAAAATAGTATCCCTTATCAGTCCATTTCCCTGCACCCTGAGTAATGGTTCCTGTATTCTTATATCGTGAACTGTCATTCAGAATTAATCCTGACTTTTCATCGAATTTCCAGTGACCTACTAATCCAGATGATCGTTGTAATCTCATATGTATTTGTGTTTTGTACTGTTATAAATGTTCATTAACTGTCCGAAATTCAGTCCAACATTGTAAACTTGTACAAAATAAATTCTACCTGTGAATCTTATCTCTGGATTAACCTGATATCCAATTCCAAGATTTTTAGCACTATCATCAATTGTATCAAAGTATGCTTTACTGATTAATGTATCATCAACAATTAGATTTTTTTGTTGAATGTTATCTTCAAGAACTCCTGCTATGAAATGTGGTTTATTATCACATACCTGGACTGCTGAATCGTATTCATCTGTATCTGTGGTAAATACTGCATGACCGGCTGCATCAGTCCTGAGTGCGTATCCTGCTGTTGGAGTATCCCCATCATCCATTTTATCAATGATTGCCATTTCAGCGACATTTCCCGTTTTTATCCAGGCTATTAGTGTGATCAGTGACCTTGCTATCCGTAACTGTGCTGCTGTAGTGAACAGGATTCCTGATGTTGATCCATTGAAATAGTATCCTCTTTCTACAGGCAACGTTGATGTGACAGTACCTGTTGTTCTGTATCTGCTTTTATCATATGCTGTTGCGCTGTCACTGTTCTCAGTATCCAGATCAAATACTATTCCTTTAGATGTCATTTTCTTTTATGTAGTTCCTTCACTGTATTCTTCATTATCTTCCCCAGGAACTAAGATACCTGAAATATCCATGATCCATGATTTGATCGTTCCTGCTGCAAAAGCAGTCTGGAGTTGGGACGTAAGGTTATTCCTTATTGTATTCTTTTTCTCTACGGTGTCAATTACCATTACTATTTTCATTTGATAATCCATGTTTTGATTTCTCCTGTTTATATATATTTATTTGTATCCATGCTCAAACTATGTATCCTCCAGCTACTGTTGCGTAGTATGTGATGATCACTGTTAGATTAACAGCAGTTGCACCAGTACCTGCTAAGTTAATGGCTACTGTTTTAGTTGCTGCTAATCTCCAGGGACCTTTGTTTCCATCCAGTCCTGTACTGACCTGTTTATCTGTTGCATCCAGACTTGCCTGAACTGCCGTAGCTGCTGAAATGATTGTAACTACCTGGCTACCTCCTCCGAATAAACCACAACTTGTCATATCTGCGGTCTGAGCAGCATTTGCATGAATTACAGCAGATTCTATTATGACAGGATTATCTGTTACTGTTCCTACAGTAGTTACTCCTGCATTTGCAGCAGCAGTGATTGTTTTTATGAATACTTGTCTTTCACCAACTGCTCTATTTATTGCATCTCTCTGTACTTGTTTTCTAATTGCCATGATTATGCTGCCTCATCGAAGTATATCCACGGGTATGCCCTGTTCGTTCCTGCTGTTTGCTGAAGTGTTATCTTTATTCCGGTGACTGCACCTTCATTACCTGATACAGTTATCCCTGTTAATGTCTGGGCATCAGTGTATGTAGTCTGTTCAACTAATCTATATGTTGTCCCATTAATCATTTTGTATTTTTTAATAATTGTTGTATCCCCGGCTGCCATATTCACTAAACTAATATCCATGTTCTTGAATATGAACGGTCTTGTGCTGGTATTTTCATATATTGTCTGTTCTGCTCCGGTTGCTGTTGTTGAACTTCTAATATAGTTCAGGTCAAGCGAATTGTTGAGAGCATTTACTATTGTTCCGATAGAGTCTGTCCCACCCTGGATTTGAAGGAGCTTTTTATATAGTTCCCTGTAATCATCTGAAATGCGGTTTACTTTACAGTAATCGAATCTGATATCTATTACGTCAGTATTGTTCTGTGACTGACCGTAAAGTTGTATCACATAGTTTAGAAGAGTAGTATCTTTCAGTGAATGGACAAGGATATCATCTACATAAAAGTAAATGTTTTCTGCTGTTACGTCTATCCTGTATTCTCTCGCTATTCCATCAGTAATTCCTAATCCAACATCTGTGGTCACTGCGCCCGCGCCATTGACGTTAGAAACTACTCTTGCTCTATTATTTATTACTTCACTGGTATCTCTATAAGGACCGAAATAAATGTAATCGTTTGCATCTTTCACTAATCTGATACTTGAACCGCATCGTTCACCGTCTGCTGCTAATGATCCTCTGAATAGTTCTATTTTTGTTCTAATTGATAAGTTTCTGTTAAATGTTAACAGTGTTGGGAGTGTTCCTGTTCCTGTGGTTCCTGCTCCACCATTCTGGATTCGTAATGTATCCGGTGCAGTTGCTGATTCAGTGACTGTTGTTGATCCGGTAACCGTTGCTGCTGACCATAGAGTTGTACTAAGCGATTCATCATCGAAATTATCATGGAATACAGTATCTAGCATGAATCTGTATGCTGTATCGTTTGCATTATCTGGAATTCCAAGTATTCCATTCAGGGTAGGATTATTAGTTCGTGCATCTATTCCGTCAAGGAGTGTTGTAGCAATTGATGCTGAAGGATTCCCTATAATTCCGTATAATGATGTTAGAGTACTTGCTGATGCATCACCTACGTCTGCCATAAGAGCAGTTATGTCTGCTGAGTCAGATATGCCTGATAATACTGCATATGTTACCCCTGAATCTATTTGTGCGCTGAATGCAGGTGATACTGTTATTATCCCTGTTGCTGTTGCAAATCCAGTTATTCCTCTTCGTTCAAGTTTGCAATCTCCTGACATGATTAACACTGTTGCATCAGTAAGAAAATCGTTTGAACCTATTAATCCAGTATCAATGATAGTCGTTCCACCTGCGTTCCCCGCCGTAGTGGTAGACTTCTTTCTCATTACGGTGAATTCATAAACACCGGCTGGTGTGAATCCTCCCATGATTATCCTCCAATCCATTCAATACAGTTTGCAGTTCCTGATTCTGCAACTACTACTATTTCTGAAAAATCATCAACGAAATCAACTACAAAAGCTTGACCTTCAGTTGTTAATCTGAATGGTTGTTCATCTTCATCTCCAATGGCTATATAATCCCCTGCCAATGTTCGTACTTTTATTGTTACTCCGACTTTTATAGGTGTAACTTCACTTGTCAATCTTTCACTTGCAGTAGAAATTAAATCTTTATAACCTTTAATAATTGGCATAACTGATTATATATTGTTATCCTATATTTTTAAGTATCTAATATATATCTATATATCCACTCATGAGTATGTATATCCTGCTCTGTTGTCCCATACCTTGTCGAACTTCTTATTCCCTGAAGCGTATTGGATCTGTGTCAGGTTCTCGCTTATGTCATAAGTTAGTTTTGTGATTTGCCACGTATCACTACTTGTTGCTGATCCTGCTGGCGCTTTCCCGATATACTCTACGTTATTGGATACGTTGTATGCATAAAAACTGATTATATCTCCAATGTATCCTTTTCCTATATCCATTCATATCCCTGATGAGAATCTTAGTCTGAACATTGTTTCATCACTGTTTGGCGTTATCTCAACTGTATTTATCCTGACATTATCTGTGAATTTGAACTCGTCTGATTCACCCGCTTTTAGAGTTGCTGGAAAACTCCATGTATCTTCAACTTTATCGTAAAGTCGATAAGTGATATCACCATGACCGTCACACTTGATATATCCGCTTTTCCCCGGAGATCCTAATCCTCTCCCCTCATCATCCTCAATGTAATAATATTGGGATACGTTTTTCTTGATTATGTTCTTGTTTGATTCAGTGATTTCGAATACGTAAGGGACTCGTCTTAATTTATTATTCTGATCCCTATTATTTGATTCCTGTATCTGCATTGATGATGTGTTGCTGCATAACTTGTTAATCTCAGTATGAAGTTCTTTTATTTCTGTTTCATTTGTTATTCTTTTTTGCTGTAATGCATAAACCTGGAGCTTTAATAATTCGTTTTCTTGTTGTAACGCTGTACTCTTTGGAATTTGGACTGCTCTCTGGTTTATGTACATTTCATTTCATCTCAGTTCATGAGTAACGAATTTCTTTAGTAACCTCAATGTTTTTCTTAAAATCAGAGCTTCATCTTTGATTGCTTCCGCTTCTGCTTTCACTGCCGTTTCTAATTTTGCAACGGTATTAAGGTTAGCTGCCGAAACGGTATTCATCTCAACAACTATTTCGTCAAGTCGATCTTGCGCCCATTGATACTGAGCAATTAAATCCGCTTTATCTGCATCTGTTGCTATTGTTATTTTTGCCATATTGCCACCTAAATAAAAATTTGTTCGGTCCATCCATCCCGAACGTACAGTTCGTTATTCTCAATGTAATACTTTCGTTGCCATGCATCATTAAATTTCCATTGTGTTCTGAACAAATCAAAACAGATATCAAGATTTTCTGGATCAATTTCATCAATATTAAATTCTGATAATGGGATATTTGTGGTATGCTTAAACTTGAATAAATCAAGATCATAGACAGCATACCATACTTCACCTGTTGTATTATGATATAGTAATTTCATATTATTCCTCCTATAAAATATAACTTGCAAACGATAAATGTACTGATTTGTAGCTCATGGTAACCTCTCATAATATGTATGCCGGAATAGCTGCTGCTGCAGGGTTTTTTTCTGTTGTATAATCTGTCGAAACGCAACCAAGGTCTAAAACCATACCGCCATATTGTGCAAACATAGCTGTTTCAAACCCGTCTGTATATTGATTTATATGATAGACTTTTGCAGTATTGCAGTATAGACCTCTGGAACCTGCCGGTTTAGAATCCTCTGACATAATACTGCAATACCATATATTGCCCGAAGAACCATTTTGAAATAAAATACCTGTCTTTCCTCCACTGGGAGAAGTACTTAATAATGCTAAGTCACCATTTATATTCCAGAATGGAGGCTCATCACGACACGTATATGTTGCCCCTGTCTCAAGGCGTACGCAATATTGTTTATTTTGATAAACACTACCATAACTTAATAGAGATGATAGAGAGAGCATGTGCATACTTGACCACACTGTATCAGATTTAAAGTATGATAAAATATTAATAATTTTTGAGAAAGATCGACATTCTACGCAACTATGCGCGGCTGTCACTGCATCTACCTTCACGTATTTGAAAGTTGCCTTCGCATATTCTGATAAAATAAATGCTGGTGTAGCTGCCACGCTTCCAGTTATAGTATATTTCTGTTTATATACTTTTATTACTTCAGTATTTGAGAATTTCGTAAAACTTGCTACTTGTGCTGAAAATTTCATTACAGTAGTATCGTTTTTTGCTATAACCACATAATGCCCTGACGGGTTTTTTAATATCTGTCCACGATAAGCATTAGCCACCCATGCAGGGTTTGTCCCATCTTTAGTGACACTTGCAGGATTTGCACCCCAATCCGTACCCGCAGATGCTATATCGCTTAAGGTCTCTTCCAGCTCGCCCTGAATAATAAGATCGAACCCATTATAAATCAAAGTAGGAACAGTAAAGTTTCCTGTTATATCTGCAGTAACTTGTATTATAACATTTCCGAGTAATGACGGCGCTGCTGCCAGTAATGCCAATGCCGCAATTAATTCTGCTGCAGTGGAAACGTTTATTGTTTGTCCTGCTGTTGTTTTTGCAAAACTAGTATCATGTAACCCGTCTAGTAAGTCAGCGTTAAGGTTTGTATTTACAGTTGTGCTGGCAATGGTAAACGGTGCTGTTCCTGTTGCTACATCTGATTCAAGAGTTTGTGCTCTTAATTCAAAATCACCTATATCTACGTTTCCTGTTCCTCCTGTATATGGAACCTTTTCAGTATCCAGTTCATTGATTGCTGTTTGAACGTTAGTCGCAACTATATCCCCTGCAGGTGTATTTACTACATCTGATGCATTTCGTGTAGTTAGATCGGCAATATCATCTCTTACTGTATCAAAGGGCATTCCTAACGGATTAAATACTTTTTTGTTTGCCATATATCCTCATGAATAAGCTAATGCTGCCCTGTTATTCCAGATATTATCATAATTTTGATTTCCATCACACCATAATACTGATGTGACTGTACCTGTTTTAAGTACTCTTCTGATCATCCAGCTTGCCGCTGCGGTTGCTGTTCCTGCTACTGCCCATCCCTGATATGTTGTTGCTGCATCTGGTTCGTCAACATACATGATAGTAGTTACTGCATTGAATGCTAATTGTTTTGCCATTGTCACTTCAGTGACTAATGCTGATGTGTTCAGGTTTGTGCCTGCGTTCGCAGTCACTGATCCTGTTATTGCTCCAGTGTTACAGGCTGTAATTTTTCCATCAATTGAAGTTGTATCCCCGGCGACTATCAATAGTGTTGCTTCTGTTGCTGCACCTGATGGTAATTTAGAGGCTACTATATGAACGTCTGTTACTGGGTCTGTCATTACTCATTCATTATATATTATTCTCATATACTTTTAAGTATCGAATATATATCTCTATACTATATCTATATAGACTAATAATTTATTATAAATAAGATGTAGTTCATTTTTATGCTTGTTAGTAATATTCTAACAGTGACGCATAGTGAATAAAAAATTAAGGAGACAGTAGAAATTTTATGCTACAGTTAGTCAAAAAAATAGATTTCAGATTTCTCGCAAATACTACAAATATAGCAGTTGGTAACTCTGTTGAAACAGGGCAGGCAGCGGCTTATGATGTGTATGATGGTGAGAGATGGACAAATCAGTATCAGCTTGATGAGATATCAATAGCTGAAATTGCAGGAATCGAACTTATAGGTCCTGTAAGTCAGGGGGGACAGAGGGATCCTCTTGAATATGTTCGAATCAGAATAGATGGAGAAGAATATAAGCACGTCAATCTGAACGAAAAGATGGCGCCTGCGTTTAATTTCGCAGAACCAAATAGATCACCGTTTTTCGGTGGACAGGTAAAGGTGGGCGATCAGTACGAATCATTACCTCATTCGTTCTGTCATAATATCGGTGTTCCGATGTTACTCGGTGGATCACCAATGGAAGCAGTTCCAAAGGTAGGGCCGGGACAGAAAATATCTGTTGAAGTGAGGACACCCAGGGCTGCAGAAGGCGGGGCAGCGATCACCAATGATTTTACTGTAAGACTATCAGTAGTTCAGTGCAGATCAAACGAAATGTTCAAGAAACTTGGTGAACATTATGGCTGGTTATCCGGTAATAGTGTTGGTCAATCGTTCACATTCATGGATCTTGAAGAGAATGGGGATGTTGCTGAGTACAGTGTATCCAAAACAGTTGACATGACTGAAGATGGTCAGTTCACAATGGATAATTGGACTGAGCTGTATGGCGGTCTTGATGCGAAGAAACCGTACATTTATCCGTATATCAGATACGCGAAGAACGCAACTGCCACAACTACGAACGAAGAGTACGTGTTCACAAAGATCGGGTCAAATGTTCTTCATGATGAACAGGAACTTGATTGGAACTTCGATAAACGGGAAGCTCTGAAACTTCAACATATTGGTGTTGATGCTCACGCAAATCATAGATATACCAGGGTGTATATCCAGGGTAGAGATTCTAATCCATATGGAAGAACACCTCCAACTGGTGAAAATGAATACCCAATGCCTCTTCAGACTGCGGCTGCAGTGAATCACTATAATGGTCCTGCATCCCTTGGACGTGGAGCCATAATCTGGAATACCAAAGGAAATGTTGGTATCAAGGATTCTGGAACCGCTATTCCTGCATGGGGAACTGCGCCTGCAATTGGAACAACCGTTGCCGTCTGGGGCAAATCGTATAAATTCTTTTAAGGAGATGAAATAAAATGCAAATAACATTTAGAGCGACAACTGCTGCAGTCGGTACTGAAGATACGGCTATAACCACAGGAACAGTTCATGTATTGCCCATCTGGGCGCCGCCAATTGAATACATTGCTGATAATACAACTGGTCCTTATCTGGCTCTGTTGACTAAGCAGACAACCGGGACGAATCTTGTAAGGATGAGATCAGTACGTGTTCTGGCTTATGGCCGAAGACCAACTCTGTATTCTGGAAGGGAATGTATCACTCTTGACCGTGCGGTAACTACTACCACAGCGGCATTGAGAAGATATATAACTCTGAGTTATAGAGCAGTCGGTGAAATTTCACGTCCGTGAATCTATAATTAGATAGATTCACTTTTTCTTTTTTTTATTCCATCATTTCAATGAACTTTGTATAAGAGTTTTTGATTGAATATTGGGAACAGTTCTGGTTTGCATAAGTGATTACTTCATTGCAGAACTCTTCATCATTATATAATTTGAAAAATAGTTTTTCAGCGCCATAGACATCATAAGGGTCAACTGATGTGAATGGAAATAGTTTATTACTGGCTGCCATTGTTGACGAACATACAGTAGGGACGCCCAGTGCTGCCAGTTCAACAACAGTTCTTCCGAAAGTGAATCCTTCGTATAGGTCGCATCCTATCAAGCATTTGGACATTTCGTTTATATTTTCCCTGAATGGCTGAATTGGAATGATCTGGTCAAACATTCCTGCATTTGCGACTATATTTTTTCTGTTGATCTGTTGAAACCCGAATAGAACTCGGCGTAATGGTACTTTCTTTTGAGTTGTATATGGTATGATCGTGTTCGGGAAGTACCTGTGAAAAATAGTTCCTATTATTGGTTCCCTATCTTTTTTCATGTAATCATAGATGTTGCTGACGTCTACTGGATGTTCAAGTACATTCACTTTCTTCTCGATAATATGTTCAAGTATTTCAGCTCCTTTTGGTTCAACATGAAATACTACATCTGCCATTTTTATCTCGTTTATCATTAATGTTATGTATCTTGGCCAATTTACTCCCCAATATCTAACATCAAGATCCACGTTAATGACTATTTTTGTACTGCTGTTTTCTCCCAATTCCTGTCTTAAGACTGTTGGTAATTGGGTATTGGATGGTGTATAATTTACGTGAATTATATCAAAATCTTCCAATTCTTCCCTGCGCCATAAAGGGCGTATCTCTCCACCAGATCCATGGACTTCAAATGATCTTGACCATAGATATAATCCACTTAGTTGGGCATTCTCTTTCTTTGGATCAATTACATTGGGTCCTCTGTCATCTCCAATCAAACAATATTTTAATTTAGGTGCCATTTTAAATAAATCCTCCATGTACCCATTGAATTAGGTAATCCCATTTTGCTATATTCGTTTTCGCATCATGTTCTTTCATAGCATATTTATGTCCTTTTTCTCCTAACTCAAACATTCTTTCTGGTTCTGATATGAGCTGAATGATCGCTTCTGAAAGAGTTTCTTCTGTTGTATTGACTATAGGGATGTCTGGATGCATACTCCTCACGAATGGGCTTATTCTGCTTACTACTGCGTTTCTCAAGTACATCGATTCAATTGCTGAACTGGCATAAGTTCCCAGTTTGAATTGGTCAATCGTAATATGGCATGATGCTTTAATTTTCAATGTATCCTTCCACGGTATTCCGCTTATTATGATTGGGTCAATCCCATAATCCTGTTCAAGTTTCCATAATGTATCAACTACTTTGGTTGTGCTTTTCACATCTTTGTTAGTGACTGCCTGGCATACTTTTATTTTGTTATTGTTCTTGTGCGGCGCAGGGAAGTCACTGAATTCATAAATGTTCGGGATGTGGTATGCCACGAATCCTAGATATGGATGAATTGTAGGGTCAAACCCTCCGCTTGCATATGTCCAGAAACATTTTGTCCAATCACTACGATAAATATTTACCTGGTTTCTCGTTGTTGATCCGAAACATCTTATGATCGTGTTTTCCCGATTTAGTTTTTTATAAAAGTCAAGTTCTTTGAATCGGTCAGGGATTAATTCACTGAATATGAAGAAATCACGATCTTTGAACAGTTCATTCAATTCTTCGTTCCTGTAATCTGATGCTTTTATATCAACATCGTATTTAAGCCATGTTTCCTTGAAGTTCAGGTGTCGCGCATCATGAAGCGTATATGCGTTTAATGCATGAGTGAGTTGTTGAAGTGAGCCTCCATTATCGTAAAGGCTCACACAAAGGATATTTGTCATTATTCCAGTTTGTTCTTTAACCATTCTTCATAGAATGGAATGGTTTTCTTCAGGCCGTCCATCAATGATGTTGAAGGTGTATAGAATAGGGTTTCCGTTAATGTGTTCAGATCAGCGATCACTACTGAATGATCAGGTTCACCTTTTCTCATTTTGCTATGATGAACTTTTGATCTGCTATTTGTCAACGTTATTATTTTATTGACAATATTCCGTACTGAATATCCTTCTCCAGTCCCGACATCGTATATTTTTCCATTCAGTGATGGTTTGTTTGAAGTTATATCTAGCATGATCAGGATCATTGTGTTCACTGCATCATCGATGTATAAAGGATCAATTGTTTGTCGTCCAGTTCCATATACTTCAATTGTTTTATTTTTGAGTGCCTGGGTAATGAATGTAGGAATGTATTTTCGATAATTTACTTCAGGGAATACTCGTTGTCTTGGACCGTACAGGTACATTAATCTTGGAATCGTTACCATTAATCCGTACATCTGGTGATACATCATGCAGTATGATTCGGCTGCCATTTTTGTTATTGTGTAAGGATTCAAGAATCCTGGTGGGTTTGGTTTTGATGAAAAGATTACATGAACTGAATATTTCGTACATGCCTGCAGGACGTTCACTGTCCCGTTGATATTCACTTCGTTTGTCTTCTGGATCATGTCAAGAGTTTCACTTGTTCCCAGTATCCCGGCAAGATGAAATACAACATCACTATCTTTGACCAGTTCATCTACTATTTTCAGGTCTGTTATGCTTCCTAATCGCATATTTGCGTTTTTTATAGTATTGCATCCTGTGAACTGATTATCCAGCGTGGTCACTTCATGACCTAATAATATTAGTTTTTCGGCAAGGTGGCTTCCTAAGAAGCCTGTCCCTCCGGTTATGAGTATCTTCATATCACAAGGATAAGTTTATCAAGATCATCCTGGAACTGTTTTCCTTCTCCCTGATGTATGAGCAGCTTAGGGTCTTTCACTTTCATGTTTTTAGCTACCCATCTTCTTTTGCTGGCTGTGTCTTTTTCTTCATTGATTTTATCGATCTGGTCTTGCCCGGCTTCACTGACATTCATATAGAATGTTTTTGCAGTGTATCGTTTCGTTACTTTCTTAATTGATTCTTCTTCTACATCTTTTGCCATATTATTTCACCTCATTTAAAAATACTTTTAATCGTTCCCTTGTCATTGATCTTAACTGTTGGTTTGAGTATCTACCACGTATTTTAAGCCACTGTGGGTCTTCTAGCTTGCCCGTTATACGCGATTCAAGCCACGTTCTTATTTTACTTTTATTTTCATGCATAATAGTACCTAAAGCCAATCATCCCATTCTGAACAGGTTTTCTTGATTGTCTGTTCAAAGTTCATCTTTGGTGAATATCCCAGCTCTCTTTTTGCTTTATCAATATTATAAACGAAATTCTTGAAATCTACTTTTCGTTCTGAAATGAATAAAGGATCAATATTAGTTTTTCCAGTGAATTTTTTTACACAATTCAGGAATTCAAGTGTACTTCTGCTTTCGCCTGATCCGATATTAAATATTCCTGTTTTGTTACTATTCAATGATAATGAGATTGCGTTTGTTATATCAGTGACATGAGTGAAATCATTCCTGTTACTCCCATCACCGAATACGATTGGTTTTTCATTATTTCTTAATTTTACAATGAACGAATTTGCACCCCATGTTTTCCCGGGTCCCACTACGTAAGGGAGGCGCAGGATCGTGAGTGGTATTTTGTCGGCGTAGTGCTGCTGGATTTGTTCTGCCCATAGTTTCGACATTCCATAAACACTATCTGGTTTAGTCGGTTGATTTTCATCAATTGGGATTGTTGATTCTTTTGAGTAAACGCTCCCTGTTGAAGTGTATATTAGTTTTGAAGCTCTGTTCATTATACATGCTTTTATTACATTAGTTGCTCCCGCGACATTTACAGACATGGTTGTGTGAGGTTCATTGTCAGCCTGGGTGAACTGGGAGATTGCAGCAAGATTTATGACATAATCTCCCGGATATATATTATAAAAAACATCCTCATAATTTTTTATATTTGTTTTAATAAACCTTAGTGGACTATCCCATTTCATGTCATAGTTGTAAAGGTCAATCCCCATGATATTTGGTTTTTTCAGATCAAGAATAGTCACTTCATGATTCATGTTTAATAAGTGTCTTGATAGGTGTCTGCCTATGAATCCTGATCCACCAAATATTTTAATGTTCATTTTTATTTTTCTTTTTGTTTTTTCATTTTGTCAGCTAATTTCTGGTAATTTTCCCCTGCTGTTACAAGATCTTCAAGAACACTTTTATTATCTATACTGAACAGCGCAGCTCGTAGCGCGTTTGGTGTTAAATTCAATACTCTGGTTTCAATATTCATTTCAGTAGTCATATATAATCATATACTCTTATAACTGATATATGTATATATGTTTCTATATCATATTATTATCTATTAAGAGTTAAATATTATGTGTGATGCTAAGAATTACTGAATCTCTGGTTCCTATTGTAATAAATCATCTCGTTTTGATTCAGGTATCTAATTGGAAATCAAGACGAACTGAAGAGCTTCGTAGTTTAAAAATGAAATTAGAAATCGCTATTGTGCGTGCTATTATTGATTCTTTCATTGTTGGAGGTATATCCTTTTTTGCATCTTTGGTTGCATTGGGGACAGTGGATATTTCTGTAAATATAGAAATGTGTTTTTTATCTGCTACTACCATGGCTGGTCTTGCGTTTTTTAATGAAATGAAATCCCAGATGGGACGAAAATAAATTAATCTTTATATCTTAATTTAACTTTTACTATATTGCTTCCTGCTGCATCTGAACATCTCATTGATATTCTGGTGTTTGCTGCAACCTTTATAGGAATAGGGAATATCATATCAAAACTTCTGTTTGCGCTGCTATAACTCGCTGACTCAGTAGCAATGATTATCTCTGATGCGGCTAATCCTGTTGCCACATCAATTTCATAATCAACTCCTGCTGTTTGTATGTTTATATAAATCCCGACTATATAATACGTGAACCCAATTGAATTTACAGGGATGATCTCTACATAGTTACCTTTATTATATGCTCCTGCAGCGGATTGTAAAGATATTGGAGCTGCGTTTGCAGGAATGATGTAATATGTTCCTGTATGTACCTGTTCCAGAACAGTATCGATATCTGCGGGTATGTTTGCGGCTGCTAATTCATCCAGGTATCCAGCTCGTGCTGCGGTAAGTCTTGTTTCAAGATCATCAACTGAAGATTGTAATGCCACTGCTCCTGCGGATAAGTTATCAAGATATCCTGCTCTTGCTGCTGTTAATCTATTTTCAATAAGATCAATCTTTCGTTGATGTGAGTCAGCAGACGGTATTATATATCTCCTGATAATTTTTCCCGGTGTGGATTCAAGCCCGCCGTAAATATATGTGCCGTCTGAGAATAATGCCATTGCTGCGTTCTCGCCGACAGCAAATGATGATGTTGTTATTATCGTAAATGTTGCTATATCTATTTTTACTATTTTTCCAGGATTTATTCCAAACCCTGCGTAAAGATATGTTCCATCAGAAAATAATGGAATAACATAATTATCACCGACAGCACAGGTTAATACTGATTTTTCAGTAAATGTATAAATATCTATTTTGATAATTATACCTGGTTCTGTTGCCAGTCCTGCATAAAGATATAACCCATCTGAGAATAAAGTATTTACTATATCTTTACTCGCACCAAATGTTAACGTGCTTATTGACGTAAATGTAGTTAGGTCTATTTTTACAACTTTGCCTGGACTTGTACTCAGTCCGGCGTATAGATATGAGCCATCTGAGAATAATGATTGTACGTTATTCTCTCCAATATCAAGTGTTAATGTACTTACTTTAGTAAATGTTAATAAATCTATTTTTACAACTTTGCCTGGACTTGTACTCAGTCCGGCGTATAGATATGAGCCATCTGAGAATAATGAATATGCGATATTCTCTCCAATATCAAGTGTTAATGTACTTACTTTAGTAAATGTTAATAAATCGATTTTTATTATTTTTGCAGGAGATGTGATCAGTCCGGCGTATAGATATGAGCCATCTGAGAATAATGATAATACCTCTTCTTCTCCTACATCCAATGTCAACGTGCTTATCTTGGTGAATGTCCCTAAATCTATTTTTACGATTTTACCTGGATTTGTAAACAGCCCGGCGTATAGGTCTGTACCATTAGAATATAATGAAGTAACCGAATTCTCATTAACGTCAAAAGTTAATGTTTTATTTAGACCAAGAGCACCGTATAAATGAATTAGTTGAGGTACACCAAAAACCTTAGTTATCATTGCTTTTATTGAACTTGATAAAGTACTTCTTGCGTTTACTAAAGGTAGGTCTGTTTTATTTCCTATCACGTTTTTTAATTTCATCATCTGTATTGTTTCTTCTTTTGGCATTGTTACAACCTCGGTGACATTTTTATATCAAACTGAACTGCTCCTGCTGCTCCTGCTGCTTTTGTAGTTGGTGACAGGTTATGAAGACTTATATGTAGTTCGTTTGTTGCATCATAATCTTCATATAATATTTCTAAATCCCCTACGTTGAGTTTATACTGGTCAGCGCCATTAACTCTGAATGTAGGATAAGATGATAAATCTATTTCAACATGATCTATAAAACTATCAACATCAATGTCTGTACTATCAAAAGTATCCTTCCCGTAGAACTCTAACATGAATTTTAATGGTTGATCTGATTGAACGTTAATTCCTCTGATCATATACCGGTTACCTACTAATCCTGTTATATTTTCAGATTCATGAGCGTTCATTACAATTGCTCCTGTGAAATGTGTAGTTGAAACGGTTTCAATTATTTCTATTCGTTCTGCTTTACTTATATCGGCTTGCATTACTCCCGTTGAGTCTACGGCAATTGTTATTAATGATCCTCCGTAGTTGCCTTTCATTACTCCAATAATATTTCCTGAACTGTCCAGGGCAACAGTTCTTAAATTGGCTCCTTCAATACCTTTCATCACTGAGACCAGTTCACCGGTTACTGCCTGCTGTGCAACGTCGAGTCCCTGGGCGCCTTGCATCACGGTAATTAGTTCACCGGTTACTGCTTTCTGAGCAACGGGTAAATCCTCAGAACCTTCTATAATAGTTAGTAATCTGTTAGAAGCATCCTGGGCTACTACGCCCTGATCACCTTTGATTACTGAGACCAGTTCACCGGTTACTGCCTGCTGTGCAACATCAAGTCCCTGGGCGCCTTGCATCACGGTAATTAGTTCACCGGTTACTGCTTTCTGAGCAACGGGTAAATCCTCAGAGCCTTCTATAATAGTTAGTAATCTGTTAGAAGCATCCTGGGCTACTACGCCCTGATCACCTTTGATTACTGATATGATCTGTCCATCACTATCTACTTTTAATGTTCTTAGTACTCCAGTAGCATCTATTCCCTGAAGAACACCAACTATATTTCCGTTTTCATCTACTGCAACTATTTTTAGTGTATCCCCGTACTTTCCCTGTATTGTTGTTCTTCCTGCTCTTGTCATATTTATTACCTTGATGCTATTATGTAAACTAATGGTGTCCCTGATTCTTTATATAATTGTACTTCTGCAAATCTGTTCTTGCTTTGTGGTGAGTAATCATCGGATACTCCCGTTTCCAGTGATATCCAGTTTGTCCATTTATCACCGTCATCAGTCCATCTGTATTTGACATCACCGTTTTTGACTTCTATGAACATGCTTCTGGCAGGAACAATAAGACCTTGAACTTTGTCTGCTGCAATATAGTAAGTTTTTGTTGATCCATAATCTGATTCAGTAATCTGTTCACTATCTATAATGTATGCTCTTCCGTGAAGAAGTTCCCTGAATCGTTCAGGGAGGTCTTCTTCTTCCATTATATAAGTGCCGCGGGTTATCGTTGCTAATTCATATTCCTGGTACGTTAATGCTCGTAGCTGTGCTGCAATTTCATCTTCAGGTAAAGGCTGGCCTACAGCTACGAATCCTGGCATTTATCCTCCATTTATATTTATAATCATTTTTGATCAAACTTTTTACGAAAAAGTTTGTTTATAGAACGCCTGCTTTTATGCTATCAAACAGG
>Ga0180732_1000963_pt1 | contig 19848 bp, 19 predicted proteins | sample KR11_01MetaG_FD_148674 | JGI IMG/M metagenome (GOLD analysis project Ga0180732, IMG submission 148674) | Groundwater microbial communities from the Olkiluoto Island deep subsurface site, Finland - KR11_0.1 MetaG | ecosystem: Environmental > Aquatic > Deep subsurface > Groundwater | place...
GTCCCATTTTGGCCGATCTCTGCGTTGGGTGAAAATTTTAATCCTCGAAATACCCCATGTATTCCTGCGGTTAAAATTTTCACCCGCCTTGACCTTGACCAAACTGAAACGTTTTGAAAGTGGCTCATAAGAATACTTTTCAGAATCTGTTAAGTTTTGACCTGTTGACAATTTCAAACGGACTCTTAACTTTCTGTTCAATGCTATTGAAAGGTTCTACAATATCCCCTTTGCCTATAATGTTTACCGTTTATTATAGGGAATAGCTCAAAGCGCTGATAAATTGCCGGCATTAAGTTTTCTGAAGCAGGAATCATAAGCCGGATAATTATAAACAAAGTTATCGGAGATAATACAATTATGTTTGAGACAAAAGAACAGGTCTTGGAGAAAATACTTACCCAGAAAAAACCGGTTTGTCCGCATTGCAAAACAGAAATGAGTATCTGGGAAGTTCCTTCGATTAGTTGCGGAGATGGTTTGGGCTGGGGAACTCCTTATCTTTATCTATGCTTTAATGATGAGTGTTCTTTGTATAAAAGCGGATGGGACAACATTAAAGATCATTATGCCCATAGCGCTTCTTATAGATGCATGTGTTACCCTGGTACCGAACAATTCGAGCTGATTACGGTGTTTAGCTCTGTAGGAGGAACAGGACAAATTGTAGATGATAAGATAGTGGCTCAACAGGAAGTTTTGAAAGAGGCTACTAAAAAAGGGTTTTCCATTCTGGCGGAATGTTATGTATCAAAAGATTCTCCATCGGTTATGAGAATTATACTCGATCCTACTGAGCCAGCACGTGTAAGGCTTAAAGCTGCCGAAATGATAGGTGACATAGGAGAAGTTGATGCAATCGAACCCCTGAGAAATTTAAAATTTGAAAGTAAGCTTATTCAGGAAAAGGTTGAACAGTCTATATCAAAGATACATGAAAAATCTTTTACAAGAGAATGTCCTTTTTGTGCTGAAATAATAAAAAAAAGGGCCAATATGTGTAAACACTGCGGGAAAGAAGTGGCCGGGCAATAACGTTTGCCGGTCTATCACAGGCAGGATTGATGGATTATTTACAAGACCACCAATCCTGAGATAGAAACACAGATCTATGGAAAATTTTTTGACATCCGAAATCTATATAGATATTAAATGATATATTTTGATTTCAATATGCGTTTTATTAATGCGGGGGTTCTTCTTTAAACTATTCTGGCGAAAGCCTCTTATCAAAATCAAACAGGAGGCGGCAATTTTGACCTCATACATTTCCGATGTATCCTTGAGAAGTTCCGTGAACATTTGATAATCCCTTGTGTCCTAATAATTTTCTCAGACTAAATTTATTAAGTACTTTTAGCTTGTATTTCCTATCCGCCGTTGTAAAATCACACCTTAAAAAAAATGAAAAACCATTTTACTCATATAAAGTCTCGGCTCAACAGAAAGGGCCTTCAGGAGCAAATCAATGTTTTTCCCAGAGAGAATTCAAAGCATAAAGAGGTCTGATAATGTATTGGAAATAGGCCCGGGAGGGAATCCCCATCCGCGTTCTGATATATTGCTCGAAATGGAGTTCGATGATGAAAAAGAGGCTGAAATTCAAAGAAGTAACACACCTCCTTTAATAACTGATAAAAAGATTATTTATTATAATGGGACCCATTTCCCCTTTAAAAGTAAAGAATTTGATTATGTTATATGTTCGCACGTTCTGGAACATGTAGAAAACATAGAATTGTTTTTAAATGAATTGGTGAGGGTTGCATGTAGAGGATATATAGAATTTCCAACAATTTATTATGATTATTTGTATAACGTGCCTACACATAAGACAATGCTAATATATAAAAATGGTATAATTTGGTACTTGCCGAAAGAAAACACCCCTATTGCCCAGTCTAAACCGATAACTGATTTTTTCTACAAAACTTTGGAGCTGAGATATTCAGGAATTATTCAGGATCTTAAGCAATTTTTCTTTCAGGGTTTTGAATGGAATGAGGACATAAAATTTAAGAAAGCTGAAAGGCTGGAAGAAATAACTTACAATTTAATGGAAATTAACCTTCATAAGAAAGAACGAAAAAGTATTAAGAAAAAACTGCTCCTGGAATTTGATCGATTACTTGAAAAGACAAAAATCACAAAATTCTAGCCCAACTTCATGACTCAATATGTTTGGTACATATTGACAGGCACTATAAAGGCAAGTATGGATTTGGGCGTTACAAAAGTTTTGAACTGTGTGTTTAGGCTGTTCGGTTACAAGGCAGTCCTGCCTGTTAGAGGAAGTCGAAAACATGAAAACCGATTGTAATCTGACCATTGCAACAATAAAGAAATTCATTATCAGCATTATAATCAGGAATGGTATATATGCCGAAAGTAACTGTAATAATTCCGACTTATAACAGACGTCATATTATTGGTAAAGCAGTTGAAAGTGTTCTGGCTCAAAGTGAGCAGGATTTGGAAGTGATAGTTGTAGATGACGGTTCTGAGGATGATACGCATAGCATAATTATGAGTTTTAATGACGACAGAATCAGTTATTTCTATAAAACAAACGGTGGTGCAGCCAGTGCCCGTAATTTTGGACTGTCCAGGGCTGTGGGTAAATACGTCGCTTTTCTTGATTCCGATGATTTCTGGCCCGATCACTATCTCAAAACCATGTTGACTCAGTTGCAAATAAATAGCGAGTTTGGAGCAGCATATAGTCCTATTACAGTTATCCATCCTGACGGCAGCAAGGCAAAATCATATAAAAGACCTGAAGGGAAAAGCGGTTGGATAACAGTGGATCTATTCAAACGAGGATTTATTTGGCCTTCGGCTGTAGTTTTTCAGAAATCTGTGTGGGAGAATTTCTGTTTTGACGAAGCGCTGAGGACTTCTGAGGATAGCGATGCATTTTTGAGACTTTCAATGCGTACGCAATTTCTTTTTGTGCCGGATGTGGAAGCCTTCCATATAATAAGTAAAGATAGTCTTTCCGCCAAAGAGGGAATCGTTTGTACTCGTTTACTCGTACTAGAACGCTTTTACTTTCAACTTAATGGAAACAAGTTTATACCTTCTCAATTAGCACGGCGGCGGCTTAGTCATGCGTGCAGGAAAGTGGCTGAGGATAAGCGCCTCAGGGGAGAACGGGCTGCAGCATTAAGCTTATTCAGGCATGCTGTTTATTACTGGCCTGCTGATATTCGTCTGTACATCGGAATAGCAAAAACATTGCTATTAAGCAATAAGAACGATAAGGAACCGAACTGGAAGATGCCTGATCCCCTCGGTAATCCTGTTGGGTCAGCCCTGTTTGGTTAGTTAAATGAACCAATTGCAAAACGCCCTATTTTGGCCGATCTCAGCGTCGGGCTCAATTTTTAATCCGCAAAACACTTAATAGCTTCCAGCGGTTAAAATTTTACCCTGCCTTGACCTTGATCAAACTGAAATGTTTTGAAACTATCTAAAATTATATTGGAAAATGGATGGTAAAACCGATAAGCAACATTGTGTTTAGTATGAATCGACCCTTGCAGCTTGAAGCATATCTTGAGAGCCTTTATCGTCATATGCCGCAGGAAAAGATCCAGACATATATAATATATAAGGTCAATCTGTTTAATGAGCAGTATTGCGAGCTTTTTAGACGGTTTTCCGATTGTATTGTGATAAAGGAACAGAATTTTCATGATGATTTTGTGAATTTAATAAAACATATAGATTCTAAGTATATTCTGTTTGGTACAGATGATGTGGTGTATTATGATTCTGTTGATTTTGCCGTTATTGAAGAAGCTTTCAGCAGAGCTTCTCGTGATATTTTTGGTTTTTCCCTCAGACTCAGTCCTCAGAGCTTAAAAGAAAAGTATGAAAAAATAACCGAAATGGAAATAGGTGGTGAAAAAATTTACAGGCTGAACTGGAAAAAAGGACAGAATCGAAATGCAAGATATCCGTTTGAGCTTAACAGCACGATTTACAGAACTGCTCTGGTAGCTGAAATTATAGGGCATGTGGCTAAAGAATATCCGGTGTTATCTAAAATGTTTGCCAGAGAATCGATATTTGTCAAGCTTCTGAGCCCCATAATCTCAATGAAACATTTCCTTATTTCGTTAAATACATTTCACGATCCTAATAACCTGGAAGGATTTGCTTATCGATGGTGCCGGGAACACAAATCAAGGATGCCAGGCTATCTTTATTTTCAAAAACTTTGTGCGAGTGCTATCCAGATAAACCGTGTAAATACAACTGTAGATAACCCTATTGATGGATCAAGTGAGCATACAGTCGAGGCATTGAATGAAAAATATAAACAAGGATATAGATTCGATATGTGTGCAATTGAAAAAAACAAGCCGGTCGAGACACATGGGGGACAAGAGCATTTTAAGCTAATAAAACAATAACAGATGAATCAAGTCTTTTCGGAGATATGTTGATGTTATTAAAGAAGTTGATAAAAAAATCCAAAAACAAATTCTATCGGACAGTGTCATCGGTATATGACAAGCCCCTCGCTTCTCCCACCGAAAAAGAGAAAGAATTGATCAGAGAACTCAAAACAGCTTTTAGTAATTTACCAAGCTTGTGTATGACAAATTGTTCTCAATCTGAGAAGGAGTGGAACAATAATTTATATAGATTGCGCGAACTGGTGCTTAACGACGATCCCAGACAGTTTCTGCGGTGGGATGTGATTTTACGAACAATGTTTGCTGCGCATGCCGGTTATGTGTTTCCGGAACTAAAATATCTGAGAACCCGTCTTGATTGGAATAGCCGTTGGAGTAAGGCCATTGTTGAATCCCGCAGTGGACATCCGATACCGCATTGGCAGTATCCAAGCAGCAGCGGAAATTTAATTCATCATGCTTATCACGTGGCTCAATTTGAAGAAAAGACCAAAACACGAGTCGATGGTATGAATTTTATCATCGAATTTGGAGGTGGTTATGGAAGTATGTGCAGATTGTTTTATAATCTTGGATTTCGGGGGAAATATATAATTTTTGATCTTCCTGAGTTTTCAGCATTACAAGAATTTTTTCTCAAATCGATAGGCATAACAGTTTGCTCAACAGACTCATTCAACAATTCAAAAGAAGGAGCATATTGTGTTTCGGATTTGGAAAAACTCAAAGCAATTCAATCAAATCATGAGGAAATGAGCAATTCCATGTTCATTGCAACATGGTCAATAAGTGAAGCGCCGATTTATCTGCGCAATTCAATCTTATCTCTTATATCTTCATTCAAAGCTTTTCTTATCGGTTACCAGGACCAATTTGGAGAGGTCAGCAATATCGATTTTTTTAAAAACTATGCAGTTGCTCATAGCGATATAAAATGGTGGGACTGGAAAATTGAACACTTACACAGTGAAAACAGGTATATGATGGGGCAAAAGAAAAATAAATGAACAGGCCAAAAGATGTGACGAACCGGAAAACGGACAGGAGGAAAAAAAGACTATGGAGCTTCAAGAGGTTGTAATTGTAAGCGCCTGCAGAACGGCAATCGGAGAATTTTTGGGAAGCCTCAAGAATGTTCGGGCAAGAGATCTGGCAATGGCTGCCGGGGGAGAAGCTATAAAACGATCCGGTATTCCTGCAGATCAGATTGATGAGATATGCATGGGGCAGATCTTTACGGCGCTTCAGGGCTCTTTGCCGGCACGTCAGGTTGCCATGAGACTCGGGCTTCCCGGCAGGAGCGGCGCTGTGTCGGTAAACCAGAATTGTGCATCGGGTATGCGTGCCCTTGAGATTGCAGCGCACAATATTATGCTGGGCAAGACGGAAATAGCCTTAATTGTTGCTGTAGAAAGCATGACAAATGCTCCCTATATTATGTCCAAAGGAAGACAAGGATATAAAATGGGCCCGGGGACTGTTGAAGATCACATGTATCATGATGCTTTGGTTGATGAACTGGTACCCGGACATGTGGGATTAACCGCTGAAAATATTGGTGTGAAATATAATATATCGCGTGAAGAATGTGATGAATTAGCTGTATTGAGCCATGCAAGGGCTGTGACGGCCATTGATGAGGGCAGGTTCAAAAGGGAGATTATTCCCATTAAAATAAAATCCAGAAAAGGACCAACCTTTTTTGACACGGACGAGCATGTGGACAGAGACGCCACACTGAAGGGCATGTCCGAATTGCGCCCCGCCTTCAAAGAAAACGGTGTGGTGACCATCGGGAATGTTTCGGGCATTTGCGACGGGGCTGCAGCAGCAGTGATTATGTCCAAAAAAAAGGCAAAAGAGCTTGGAATCAGACCTCTGATGAAACTTATCAATATATGCACGGAAGGCGTTGCTCCCGAAATAATGGGGCTTGGGCCGGCGGTTGCAATCCCCAAATGTCTCAGCCAGGCCGGTATAAAATTTGATGATATTGAGTATTGGGAAGTCAATGAAGCTTTTGCTGTTCAGATCCTGGGTGTAAAACGGATGCTTGAGGAAGACTACAATATCAAACTGGCTATAGAAAAGCATAACCATAACGGGTCAGGTATATCATTGGGCCATCCAGTGGGATGTACGGGACTTCGGCTTATCGTAACGCTATATTATGAAATGGAACGTCTGGGTTTGACGACTGGTGGGGCGTCCCTGTGTGTTGGCGGCGGTCCGGCAATGGCTTCTCTATGGACGAGAGATATGGGGTAAAAGATGTAAAACCTTCTGATTACTAAAGCCGGTATCTATCACATGAACCAAAACAACGATGATCAAACTCCGGTTCTGGTCAAAAAACACAAGCACTTGTTTTCAATTGTTCTTAACCGGCCTAAAGCTCTGAACAGCCTTAACCATGAGATGGTCAGCTTGATAAGGACTGCAATTGATGAAGCAAAAGAGGATAGCTCTGTACGGGCAGTCTTATTATATGGGGCGGGGGATCGGGGGTTTTGTGCGGGTGCAGATGTAAAGGACATGGCCCGGAATATCAGAGAAGGCAATTTAAAACAGTGCCTTCAGTTTCTTGAGGCAGAATACGCCCTGGATCTTGAGATCAGCCGTTTCCCAAAGCCGGTGATAGTGCTGGCTGACGGCATAACCATGGGAGGTGGGCTGGGAATTTCCGCAGGGGCAGACATCGTTCTTGCAACGGAGCGGACAATAACTGCCATGCCCGAAACACGCATTGGTTTCTTTCCGGATGTGGGCGCCACGGGTTGGATGCATAATAAATGTCCGCCTGGATACCCTGAATATTTGGGTCTTACAGGATATGAAATGAAAGGCGGGGAATCCGTTAGGGTGGGTCTTGCAACCCATCTGCTCACCACCCCAAAAATATCCTTTGTCCATGAAGTACTGGAAAACTTTTCTTCGGAACTTTCTCATGAAAAGCCCGAGGCCGTGCAGCAGATCATAGCGCTTCTTGAGCCTTTATTAAAAAAAGACATTCCTCAAAAACCCGGTTTGGATGCCCTGGTCAAAACCTGTTTTGCCGGCAAGACATCCATAATTCCCATGCTGGAAGATTTGAGGGCATGCAGCCAGTTTAATGATCTTTGTGAGGGGATTTTTCAGCGGCTGTCCGAACGCTCTCCAACAGCCCTTGCAACGACACTGCAACTTCTTCGTCTCAATGAGGGGCGGCCAATTGAGGCTGTGTTCAAGACAGACCTCAAGGCGGCCCGTTTTCTTTTGACCCATCCTGATTATATAGAAGGCATCCGGGCCCGCCTGATCGACAAGGATGACCAGCCCAGATGGCAGCCGGAAAGCCTCGAAAAACTAACAAGAACTGTCTTTATGGCAATATTTTCTCCTTCAAATAGCCAGGACGATTTGTAGTTATTGATGCAGCACCATACTTTTGATATTTCCGTGCCGTTCTCACATTGTCAATTGTCCAGACGTGATATTCATATCCTTCATCAAGAATACGCCTGACAAATGATTCCGTTACTGTTTTATGTGCCTTTGAGCTATAACCATCTGCATGCGTAAGCCGAAGGATTTGGAGCACATCCTCAACAACCGGCCTGACTTGCTTTGATAATCGATCTTTCTCGAATTTGGACAGGATAAACGCCTTAATATCGGAGGGAGCGTTCCGCTTGAAAGCAGAAATCACTTCTGTATCAAAGGAAATAATTACCACCTGCTCTGGCAAAAGTTGAGCGTTTTTTAATTCTTCAAATAACTTTGGGAGAATTTCTTGACCACATTTAATTTCGAGAAAGATTCGCTTTCCTTCCGGAACAATTTGTAACACATCCGCAAGGGTTGGAATAGCTGTCCCTTTCCACCGTTTCCCAAACCATGAGCCAACGTCAAGATGTTGAAGTTCTGCGAGTGTTGATTGGGCAACAATAAGTATTTTGTTGGCAACCGCCTGTGTTGTTTTATCATGAATGCAGACAATCTCACCATCAAGTGTAAGATGAAGATCCACTTCTATCGCATCGGCTCCCTGTTTCCACGCCAGCTCAAATGCCGGAAGGGTATTTTCAGGAGCATTGTTGGATGCACCGCGGTGAGCTACTATGAGCGAAGGCTTATTCAGATTAAAGTTGGCGACCGAAAGCATTATGATACAAACTCCTTTTTATCTTTATTTGTCACATACATGATTTTTGTCAGGTAAGTTTTGGTCACATCTTGCTATTTGTGTATAAAAATAAAATCGCCACCTTCATCGCCGGATTCTCTTATCTCACCATATTGTGGAATTTGGTTTACCGGGCTGTTGTTGATTACAGCTTGCCGAAAGCTTGAGAATAACTCTTCTGAAGATAAAAATTGCCTGGAGTTCTCGTTTAGTCTTTTCAATAAAAATTCTACAAAAACACTTCTATCGGGAACCTCGTTTAATGTACCGCTGGTTATGGCTTTACGGCTTGGTATAGTGTACAGCTTCTGAATGGCAATGGATGACGCTTTAAATGCTGAGCGGGTTTTAAAAATACCGCCGCTGAAACAAGCGTCTGTAATTAACAAAGTGTGTTTAGTGTTAATCCCCCGGATAAAATCACGGATTGTACTGTTTGATACCCATTGAGCTCTGTTGTTTTTACTGGCATCACTTGGGAGCCAATAGCCCTGCCTGAAACGTTCATCCCAGTATCCGTGCCCGGCATAAAAAATCAAAAGATTATCTTCAGTCCGGATAACTTGACTCAATTTGTCAAAAGCTTCAATTAATTCAGTCATGTTCGGATTTAAAAGCAGTATTGTATTGTCAGGTTCAAAAGAATAGTTTGCCGTTAAAATATGATGTAATGCTCTTGCATCTTTTACCGGATTGTCTAAATCTGTTAAATCTTGAGATATATAATCCTGAACAGCGATAATCAAAGCAAAGTATTTGCCTTCTGAAAGGTTAAGCTGTGCTTGGGCAATTGTTTTATCAGTCGAATTCTTTAAGATCATAGATGCGGGTATTTCACGGGAAACGACAAATGACCGCTCAGCTACATTATTGTATATATCAGCCGCTTTTATCTTAATATTATTTTCACCGATTCCCAATTTAATCTCGGCCCAAAAATCTCCATCTTTAGATAATGAGGCTTCTACTCCATTAACGAAAATTTCATAAATACTGCTTTCATCCATTACTTTTCCTTTAACAAGCAGTGTCTTATCCTTATGAATTATTTTGATGCCACGGTTAACAAGAGGCTCAGAAATCAATATATCGGGAGGCAGATTATCTGTTGCAGCCAAATTGACTGCGTTTTTACTTTCCGGACCCTTGCGGGCATAGGCATTATCTGATTTTGCAGCAATTTGTTTTGCGGCTATAAGTAAATCTACATAACGGGCGGATGAAGACTTTTCTAGTATTTCACCGGCAAGTTCTATCATATAATCTTCATTACGGCTGTCGGCAAGAATTGTTAACTTTTCTCCGTCAATCTTGCCATATTCGTTTTGTATTGAATTTTGCAGATTTTCCTCACGGCGCACATCAACAGCTTTTTTGGTCAAAACCATGAGATCGGGTATAATGCCATTTTGCTGGATATCATTGCCGTTTGGCGTAAAATATTTTGCCGTGGTCAATTTGATGGCAGATCCATCTTCTAATGGTAAAAGGGTTTGAACTGTGCCTTTTCCAAATGTTCTCTCGCCTATAACAAAGGCTTTTTTATAGTCTTGAAGGGCCGCTGCAAAAATTTCAGCCCCGGATGCAGTTCCGGAATTAACAAGAATAATTATTGGAAGTTTATAATCTTTATTATCGTGATGGGCATTGTAATTCATATTCTGGTTTTCAATGCGACTTTTGGTATAGACAATTGTCCCGGATTCAAGAAAAACATCAGCTGTTTTAACTACCTGATCCAATATACCTCCCGGATTATTTCTAAGATCTATGATAATTCCTTTTGTACTTGTCTCCTTTGCGATATTGTCAATGATATTTTTTAAATCATTTGATGTGTTAGATTGAAAATTGGAAATCTTAATATACCCGTATTTCCCTTCAATGATTTTCGACTTTACACTCTGGATTGCGATTAGTCTGCGGGCGATAGTTACTTCCTTCGGTTTCGTCCATTCATCCCGCTGGATTGATAATGTTATTTTGCTATCTGTAGGCCCACGAATTTTTTTAACCGCAGCGTTTAGAGTCATGCCCTTGGTCAAATCATTTCCGATCTTTATGATTTTATCCCCGGACTTAAGACCGGCCAGCTGTGCCGGTGATCCTTCTATTGGAGAAACAACGGTAAGAACATCGTCCTTAATGGAGATTTCAATGCCTACACCGGTGAGACTTCCCTGTGCCCCGATTTTCAGCTCCTGATAATCATCGGGGTTTAAATAGGATGAATGAGGATCAAGGGAGGTGAGCATTCCGTCAGCTATAGATTGAATCAGTGCAGAAGAAGTTGTATCCGGATAGAAGTAAAGCGCTGATTCATAAATATCTAAAATTGTTTTTTTTGAGTTTGTGCGAAATATTTCTTTTCTAGAGTTGGGAAGCCTTGAATTATCAAAGGATAGAATGATAGTGCTTTTATTCTTTTCTATGATTTTAAAGTTTTCAGGGCCAAGACTTTTTTCTAACCCTTTCAGAGCGCCATTTATCAGAGCCTCTTCGTCAACTTCGGCAGAATAATAATTTTTTAAGATAAGATCATGGATTACAGATAGAATGTTTTCGGTTTTCTTTTCATTTGAATATGTTTGGTTGCGGTTAGAACTTGAGCTTGAAACACTATATTGTGTGGAAGAAGTTGGAGCGCATGACAATATAGAAAAAAGTACTATTAAAACTATTACTGTTAATTTTTTCGCCGTTGTTTTACATATTTTTTCGCACATATTTATCTCTTAGCTTCCCTATATGGATTCATGCTGGAGCTGTTATCCTATATATTATCGTTAACCCAACGTTGTTTTCTTATTCTTTAGCGCCATAACCTTTCAAATCTCTTGGCCACATTTAATTTCGAGAAAGACTTTCTTTCCTTTTCTACCGCATCAGCCCCTTGTTTCCATGCCAGCTCAAAGGCCGGAAGGGTGTTTTTTCGGGCGCATCGTAAGATGCACCGAGATGTGCAATAATGAGCAGAACCATATAGGATTTCAATCTTTTTTGGGCCATTTTATTGACAGGCTAAGAGCTATAAGAATTCCTGCTGCTATGCCTATTAACAGGGTAATAGCTATGAGAGCGGCTCGTGACATGGTAATCGTGGCAAAGAGTAATTTTGTTTCAACAGGTTCGGTGTTTTGTAAAACCACGATGAGAACAATTACAATCAGTGTGAGAGCTGTATATAGCCTGACTTTCAACATAAGTCTTTTCTCCCTTGGTCTATTTGGCTGTGTGAAAACATTGGAGTTGATCTCTATAGCCAGTTTTAAAACGTCCTATTTTGGCCAATCTCAGCGTTGGGTGAAAATTTTGCACTTTAGTGAAGCTTTAGCGCTATCCTTGAAATACTCCATGTATTCCTGCGGTTAAAATTTTCACCCGCCTTGACCTTGACCAAACTGAAACGTTTTGAAAGTGGCTCTCTATTGTAATTTTATTATCCTTTATTATTATACAGCACATGGGTCTAATTGATAAATATTTTTTATCTCTCCGTATAGATTGCCATCTTACGCCTATATATAGCGTTTGCCAGAATATAATTCCAATTACAGCTAAAAAATATAAATCTACAGAGTGCTTTATGCTATTTCAAACGGAACATATTTATGTCAAACGCTATAAAAACGGATTCTTTATGGCAACCTATAACGATTGTCAAAACAAGGTTAAAACTTTGGTTATAATTGTTTCGTTATGAGCATTTTCGTGGCTTCGATGCTAAAATAAGGCTTTTAAGAACAATAAAAATAAGTTAAGATATGATTATGAACATATCTGAAATACTTCTCCTGAAAAAAATCAGGATACCGGTACTAATATTTTTTCTATCTATAAGTGCATCTTGTGGAACAGATGCTTTTGCTAAGGATCTGAATGAGCTAATCACAGAGGCTTTGTGTGAAAGGTTTATATTTTCAAAGTATCCGCATCAGGTTATTTGCATAGGTGATCAGCTCTGTGTGTCTAAGGATTTACCCCGTTTTTATGGGCTAAGAGGGTTTTCGCCTGCATGGATAACGGACAAGGGTGTAAGCACCCAAACCCATGAACTTATCCGGACCATTCGGAAAGCAGCCGATGAAGGTATTAATCCGCTTGACTATCACATTGACGGGATTGAAATCTTGCTCAAGGAGATAACAGGTTCATATCTCAAAATAGACGATGTTCCAATCAAAAAGCTGATGGAACTTGAGTTGCTTCTCTCAGACGCCTTTTTCCTTTACGCTTCCCACTTAACGGCCGGCCGGGTAAATCCTGAAACCATCCAGAAGGAATGGGCAATTAAAAACCAACATATGGATCTTGTCCGGATTCTTTTTGATTCACTTGATAAAGGAAATATTTCATATGCATTAGAGACAGTAAACCAGCAAAGTCCTGATTATCAACGCCTTAAAAAGGCTTCCGAAAGTTATAGAAAATTGGCAGAAAATGCCGGATGGCCTCATATACCAAAGGGGCCAAAAATGAAGAAGGGGGACAGGGGTGCCCGTATCGCCATTTTACATTCACATCTTAAGATTTCCGGAGACCTGGGGCAAACCGATGAGAAAAATCCAAGGCTTTTTGGGGATATTTTGGAAAAGGCAGTTTTGAGGTTTCAAAAAAGACATGGTCTTACAGAAGATGGAGTTGTGGGGCGTGCAACGATAACTGCCTTAAATATTACAGCTTTGGACCGTTTAAAACAGATTGTTGTGAATATGGAACGCTGGCGATGGCTTCAAAGAGATTTTGGACCTCGTTATATTGTTGTAAATATAGCCGATTTTCAGCTCAATGTGGTCGAAGAAAACGAGAGCATACTCAAAATGCGTGTTGTCGTTGGAAAGTATTATCGCCAGACACCCGTATTAGAAGGTAAAATGACTTATCTTGTAATAAATCCTTTCTGGATTATTCCACAAAAACTTGCAGAAGAGGATATGCTGCCTCTTATTAAGGAAGATAAAGAGGTTATAAAGAGCAAAAAAATCCGGGTTTATGAAAGCTGGAAGAATGGAGCCCTGGAAATTGACCCGGGATTAGTAAACTGGAAGATAGTAAATAACAATGGTTTTTCCTATAAACTTGTTCAGGAGCCGGGGCCGTTGAATGCGCTTGGCCATATCAAATTCATATTTCCGAACAAATTCGATGTCTATTTTCACGATACACCAGCCCGTGATTTATTCAACAGAGAAAAACGTGATTTTAGTTCAGGGTGCATTCGCATCGAAAAACCCGTTGAATTAGCAGCCTATCTACTTCAAGTTGACACCAACTGGACAAAACAAAAGCTTTTGGAGGCCATCGATAGCCAAAAAACACAAATTATCAGTCTTTCCAATCCAATTGCGGTAAAAATACTTTATTTCACAGCCTGGGTTGATGAGCAAGGCATAGTCAACTTTCGTAATGATATCTATCAGTGGGATAAGCAACTGGCAGAAGCATTAGAAGAAAAGACTCCTTACCAGCAGGACGTTAATAAGCGATAAAGAAAAGAATGCTCCCGATAAGCTCCAACATATGGGTTTACCAGTGACGGACTGGGCCTGTATCAACGTGTACGAATTCACTTCGTGGATAGAATCCCACCCCGCCCATTTCAAGTTTCATAGCCACATCACGCACTTCGGAGAGGCAACACCCCGGGATTTTGATGTCAATCGCTTGACCCAACACATGATAGCTGTGCCTGGCAACTCCCCGGCCTTGCTTGTGAAGCCGGGCATTTGTTTCCTGGGAGCGGTAACCGGATATGATATGAAAAGGCTGGGTTGGCGTTATTTGTGTTCCCAGCTCATGTAATAAGTCTAATAACTGGGTGTCTATCGGCTGAATCTCATCGGTACGATGATCTCTGAGGATATAATTGATTTTGGACAGGGCATCAGGCATATATTTACCATCGATCCAATAGTCTGCGGAAAGAGACTCTTGAGTATGGATATTGTAAAATGAAAGAGCCCTTTTTTCGGATACTTCATCAGGTAAAGCGCCAAAAGCTATGCGTGGGAAACAACAAGAAAAGGCCGCAACCGGTATAAGTTTTAATAGTCCACGTCGAGTTAGCTTTAAGCCGTTGTTTTGATCTTTTGTGTTTGAAGGCTGTATGGTGCATTTTCTCTCAGGCATTTAAGATTCCACCGCAATCGTTTTTTTCACGTAATTCATTTCCCTATTTATAATCAAAATTAAATTATAGGCATTCTTCCGGTTATTTAATGCAAATAGCGTACCGAACTTTGGCGCAAAATTTTAGTTCTTAATGAATTTTTACTATTACTTCATATCTTTTTGACTTAAATATAGGGTTTTGAGTCGTATGCCTTTGTTAAAACTCAGGTAATGCCGATCCTATGGACAAGTAGTAATCATTATATATATGAAAACATAAACAAACTATCTACGCTATGCTCTTTCTCCGTAATCCGACAAGACACAGAAGGCCGGTACCTAACATAAATACTGACGGAGGAATGGGGACGGCAGAAGGCGTCGACCGGTTGAAAGCTTCATCATTAGTGTTAAGATCCGAAATAGTTGGAATTGACCAACTGCCAGAATTAAAATCTAAATAGCTGCCGAAAACCTCGCCTGTACTTGCGTAAGCCAGATAAGCAAGATGCAATGAGTCGGACGAAGTTCCTGTGAAGGAAAAGAGCCAGCTAAAGTTACTTATCGGTGTAGAGTTGGTCGCCAGCACATAATTGCTATTTGGCATATCTACTGTCCAAGTAGTACCTGCCGAGAAATTGCTCATTCCGGGGCTTTCCAGGCTGCTGGTTCCGCCGAGTTTGAAGACTTCGATTCCTGTTATTCTGTATGTCTGGCTGTCATAAATTCCGTTTTCGCTAAACCCCTGAGACCATGACGCAAATGAGGCGGTGGCACAAAGGCATGTTAATAAAAAAACTACCATAAGACAAATGGCTATTTTCTGCTTCCTTATCTCTGTTGTCTGCAAAGTTCCTATCATACTATCCCATCCTTTATATTATTTGTTGTTAATTTCGGTTTTGTTAGATTTTTTTTCATTCAACTATCTATTGAGGCAGCAATTAATGTGCCACATTGTATTACATTCATCTTCGATGCTCATATTTTGCATATAAGCCAATTCTCGTGAGGCAAAATAGTTATTTTAATAACTCATTATTTATTGTAATATAAGTTAGATATACTTCTTTATTGTAAGTTGCCCCATAGCGGTTCATACGTTAAAAAATATTTTGAAATCTCTTGTTTCGGTTTTCCGACAGGATGTCCCATTCCCTATAATCGCTACAAATTTTGTTAAAGCAGCAATTTTTGTAGTGATTTAATGTGCAAAGAGCCTTGGTTTTTTAGTTAGGCGGCTTGTTGAAGCGGGCTTCTTTTTATATTTTGTGCTAAAGGTCGCTGGTCAAGATATGTGGTGGGAAATGGAAGATGGCATTATTTTTTTACAAAGAGATATGCCGCAAGGCCAATTAGGATTAGTGCAAATATTTTTTTAAAATTAGCAGTGGATACGTGTTCGACCAGTCTTGCTCCGATTTGGGCGCCAATAATTCCGCCAAGACCGAGAAGAATACCAATTTTATAGTCTACATTGGAAAGCTTGTTATGAGCGATAAGAGCTGATGTTGAAATAATCAGGATTGCAAGAAATGAAGTGCCAACTGCCTTTTGTGCGGAATATCCTAAAAACAATAATATTGGAATCATAAGGAAACCACCACCAAGTCCGGTAAACGAAGCCCCTATACCCACAACAATTCCACTTGCAATCAACAGTAACATGTTCATATTCATAATATAATTCCTTTTGCGGCTTTCTATTTTACAGAGCAATCTGAAAGGGGATCAAGCCTTGATTTGTGATTTAAGTATTAAATATTGATCACGAAGACCTTTTTCCATCGAAAGTCTGTTTGTCATAATTTTAATACGTTGACTGACAGCCGAATAGGTCAATCCAAAGCGATTTCCGATTTCTCTGTTTGAAAAGCGCCCTGTTTTCCATAATAAATAAACCAACAAATCGCGTTTGTCTTTATCATCCGCACTGATCCTTTTTGATGAATAGGCGGATTTCAAATTTAATCCAAGAATATTGGCGGTGGAATTTAGTAGAGAATCAATGTCAAAATCTCTAAAAATGCTGTTATTCTGAGGCAGCTCAATATTTTTTCGGTCCTCAAGAAACCGAGCCTTTATATCTGTTATAAAATCCAGACTACCAAAGATCAATCCATGCTTTAAGTCTTCCAAAAAGCTAACTTTTTCATCTGAATAATGCTGAACTTTAATTCTGTACGCTTTGTGTGGATCAGCCTGGGATACCTGGTTTAAAATCGTTTTAAATTTTAACCAATCAGGGGCTTTCTTTTTATATGCATAATATCGGTAGCTGCTCCATTTATATTCGGCAAGCCGGTCTATGATGCCTGCTCGCAAAGGATTACGATGAATATAACAGGACAGGCGTAAAAGATAGGCATCATTTTCCACAAGAATGCATTTATAGCGCCCTTGGAAAAGGTGCCCGCTTTCGAGGTTATTTATATTGAATCTTTGTGTATAACTGGTACCCAGCCATTGCATAGCCCTGGACAAATTAGCATTTACTGTCTTAAGTAAAAGGTGGTAATGATTGCTCATCAACACATAGGCGAATATTTCTATATCAAACCTATCCGAAAGCTCCTCAATTAATGCCAAAAACATATGCCGGTCGTCGTCTGATAGAAAAATATCTCGCCGACCATTGCTTCGTGACAGAACATGATAAAGCGCTCCAGGATATTCTATTCTCAATTGACGTGCCATAGAACCGCTATATATAACCCAGCAGTGGATTTGTCAAGGCCTAATCACTATTCAAGGTTTGACCCTGTTCTCCTTAATTCCTTTCCTTGGCATTTTTGTAAACCATATTTTTATCTCTTTTCCCGATTGCAATTACCAAAACATAGATTTCTTCGTCAATTACTTCATAAACGAGTCGATATCCACTCGCTCTGAGTTTAATTTTGTAATGGTTTTTAAAGCCTGAAAGCTGACAGCTGGGCACATGTGGAGACTCAAGACGTTCTTGTAATTTTTTCTTGAGTTGAATTTGGATAGCATTATCAAGCTTTTTCCATTCCTTAAGTGCTGTCGGAAGAAATTTTAATTTATAGCTCATCTAATGTTACTTCTACGGCTGAAAATTTTTCATGCTGACGCTCGTTAACTATTACTCCTAATTGGTAATCTTCAATTTTTTCGAGTAATGCTTCGTATGTCTCCGCTGGGATGAGATAAGCTGTTGGCCTATTATGATTAAGAATTGCAATAGGTTCACCGCCAGACTGTTCAATGAGGGCAGAAGGGTTTTTCTTTAATTCTGATATACTTACTGAGCAACTCGCTAATATGGATTTCATAATTACACCTATAAGTTTTTATTTAGATCTCAATTATATATTTATTATAGGTCTTATTTTCTACGATAGCAAGTTGTATTTTTATGGTTAACATGGAAATGAGCTGCGGCCTTGATGAGTATAGAGCCTGCACGGCCTTTTACGATAAACCGTTTAACTACACGCCGTCAGCTCCACTGAGTTGTGTACGCCCGGCACGGGCGTGAATTTATGGGGTGAAAGTCCCCTATGTGTGAATCCTGTTAATGGTTAATTTCATTAGCATAAACATTAGCCGAAGGCAAGGGCGTTTCCGTGAGGAAAGGTCTGAAGGAAGCCGGAGTGCAAAGCTATGAGCCGACGAACAGAAACAGCATATAAGGCCCAGTCTCCGGGTAAGTTAGCACAACATAACAAAGCCCAGGATTCAGGAGATAGGGTAAATGCTGCGGTCGTGTAGCGAAAGTTCACGTTCTTATCCGGGGAGATCTGCCTGAAAGAGCGTTTGTTTGTGGCTATGGAAGTCGGACTGAGGCCCATTCTGAAAAGGATGGAACTGCCACCGAATCCTAAGGCTGAAGCGAAAGCGCCCTATGTGGAAACATGCAGGGTTATCGGGCAGAAGTCAGCATAAGCCATAGTAGCCAAATGACCGGGGTAATGCCCGGTACACGGTGAAGGGCCTAACACTTAAACAGGGAAGGAGCCTCAATGAGCTCGCATAACACAGAGAATTCGAACGAAGGAGTGAATATGCGGCGCGTTACTGAAACGCCCAACCCGGATGGTTACCTGCTGGAACGGATATTATCCAGAGAAAACATGCAACAGGCATGGAAACGGGTCAAAGCCAATAAAGGGGCTCCCGGTGTCGATAAAATATCGATAGAGGTTTGCCCGTGAGAACTGGAGAAGTATCCGTGAATCGCTGGTAGATGGCAGCTATCAACCCTTGCCGGGTAAACGGGTGGAAATTCCCAAGCAATCGGGTGGAACCCGACCATTGGGTATTCCAACCGTCCCAGACCGGTTGATCCAACAAGCTATATCTCAGGTTTTAACGCCTATATTTGACCCGGAATTTTCAGATTCAAGTTATGGATTTAGACCAAAAAGGTCTGCCCATGATGCGGTTTATAAAGTCCGGGAATACATCAAAGAAGGCTTTAAAATTGCGGTGGACATGGATTTGTCAAAGTTTTTCGATACGGTCAACCATGATGTGCTTATGCATCGGGTGGCCCGGAAAATCAAAGACAAACGTGTCTTAAAGCTGATCGGTAAATACCTGAGAGCCGGTGCAGTGGTTAACGGTCGCCTACAGGTCACCCGAAAGGGTGTTCCCCAAGGCGGCCCGCTATCCCCGCTTTTGGCGAATATACTTCTTGATGATCTTGATAAAGAGCTTGAGAAGAGGGGGCACAGATTTGTCCGCTATGCCGATGACTTTCTCGTGTTAGTAAAAAGTCAGAGAGCAGGAGTGAGAGTGTCTCAAAGTATCGAGCGGTTTCTTAACCGTAGGCTCAAACTCAAGGTCAACGAGAAGAAAAGCCAGGTGGCTAAAACGGATGACACGGACTTTTTAGGTTTTACTTTTAAAGGTAAGAAAATTCACTGGTCAGATAAGGCTTTCCAGCAATTTAAATGGAGAATCAAACGTCTGACCGGTAGAAGCTGGTTTGTGTCTATGGAATACCGCATGGAAAAGATTGCAGAATATCTTCGTGGTTGGATGAACTACTTCGGGATATCGGAATATTATCGCCCGATACCTGAAATCGACCACTGGCTCCGGCGGCGGGTGCGTATGTGCTATTGGAAACAATGGCGCTATGTTCGAACCCGGGTTAGCAACCTGCTCAAAATGGGT
>Ga0180732_1000964_pt1 | contig 19845 bp, 23 predicted proteins | sample KR11_01MetaG_FD_148674 | JGI IMG/M metagenome (GOLD analysis project Ga0180732, IMG submission 148674) | Groundwater microbial communities from the Olkiluoto Island deep subsurface site, Finland - KR11_0.1 MetaG | ecosystem: Environmental > Aquatic > Deep subsurface > Groundwater | place...
GTATATTTTTGTGTTGGCGTTTGAAAATCCTGAAAAATAATTTATAGTATGTTTTATAATCAAGATTTGTTAAGCGTATCAGGCGTTTTATCAAATTACCGCTGGGTCTGGCACCGAGATGGATGAGGATCTCCAGGGTTTTTTCAGCTCCGTGTCCTGATCCGCCGAAGAGAATGGTGAATATGTCAGGATCGAGGCCGAGTTGTTTTTTCAATAGTTTGGTATCTTCCGGTGTTTTGATAAATTCCTCCCGGATCGGGTGTCCGGTAATTTCTAATTGCTGAGGCAAAATGCCGTTATTTATGGCGAGTTGATATACGGCCAGTGTTGAAACGAGTGTTGAGTTCGCTTTTTTTGAGAGATAAATGTTGTGTACCGTAAAAGGGTCGGGTATGAAGACAATAAAGGGTATGGGTTTGTCTATTTTTTCAAGAATTTTTGGAATTCCGGCTATAGCTAACGCGTAATTACTGAATATCAGATCCGCGTTGCTTTCAAGGATTATTTTAGTCAATTTTTCGCGGCTTATCAGGCTATTTAGTTTGGCAGTAATAAGTTCGCTTCTGTGATTGTCAGTTGCTTTATAGAGAAGGGCGAATGCGTTAACGAATTGGCGTGAAGCGACTTGATATAGTTTGTGAGCTAATGGAGGCATCACATCTGCGCGTTGTGTTTGTATATCAGGGTTTTTTTTGTTCAGTGCCTGGATGATCGCAGTTGTGATACTTATGTGTCCGCCGCCTCCCGATGCTTCCAGAAAAAGTACTTTTTTAGATTTCATGTACAAATTATACATAATTTAGAAGTAATTTGCATGGAGGTTGTTACAATGGTATATTATACAAGAAGTTTTAACCAAGAATATAGAAGGTAAAAAGTTTTATTTTGTTTTGAGAGTAAGTGATAAGTTGAAAGAAAGATTATTTATTAATAAAGATGAAAAAATATTTTATTATTGATTTTGATAGTACATTTATAAAGAGCGAAGGGTTGGAAGAATTGGCTATTGTTGTGCTGAAGAACAATCCGAAAAAAAAGCAAATATTGGCACAAATTAGGAAATTAACACAACAGGGAATGACGGGCATTATCCCTTTCAGCAAGAGTCTTGAGCAGAGAATTTCTAAAATAGCGCCAAGGCGATCGGATGTTGAGAAATTAGGACAATTCCTGAGGAAACATATTTCTCCATCGATCGCGCGCAACAAACATTTTTTCAAAACATACAGGGACAACATATTTATTATTTCCGGAGGTTTTAAAGAGTTTATTTATCCGGTTGTTAAACCATATGGTATACATGAAGACCATATTTTTGCCAATACTTTTATTTTTGATAATGAAGGGAATTATAAGGATTTTGACAGGGAAAATCTTTTATCTCAGGATGACGGGAAAGTGAAACTGGTTCAATCATTTAAATTGGACGGGGATATTTATGTGATCGGAGACGGTTATACAGATTGTAAATTGAGGGAACTTGCGACAGTCAAGAAATTCATTGCTTTTACAGAGAATATAGAACGGGAAGTAGTTACAGCCAACGCAGATGTGGTAGCGCAGACATTTGATGAATTTCTTTATAGATTTGATCTTCCCCGTTCTTTTTCATATCCGAAAAGCAAAATCCGTGTATTACTTCTTGAAAGCGTGCATCCAATTGCAAAAGAAATTTTTGCAAAAGAAGGGTATGAGGTGGAGGCACTCGCTCAATCTCTATCAGAGGAAGAACTTGTTAAAAAAATATCCTCATTTTCTATTTTGGGTATCGGTTCACGGACAAATATAACGGAGAAAGTTGTAGACAGCGCGGAAAGATTGCTGACTATAGCAAGATTTGGAATTGGTGTAAATAATATTGATTTGAAGGCATGCAAGAAGCGGGGAATAGTTGTTTTTAACGCGCCTTACAGTAATACAAGGAGTGTTGTGGAGCTGGCGCTTGGTGAGATTATTATGTTAGGGCGGCGGATTTTTGAGAAAAGCGCTCTTTTACATAGGGGCATATGGGATAAATCAGCGAAGAACTGTACAGAGGTCCGCGGGAAAAAACTTGGAATTATAGGCTACGGACATATCGGCTCGCAGTTGTCAGTTTTGGCAGAAATGATGGGGATGGATGTTATTTATTATGATATTGAAGATAAAATGGCGCTTGGAAAAGCGCGGCGGTGTGAAACGCTGGAAAAATTATTGTCTTTTTCGGATATTATCAGTGTGCATATTGACGGCAGAGGGGAAAACACTAATTTTATTGATGAGCGGGAATTCCGGTTGATGAAGGACGGTGTGATATTTATCAATACAAGCCGGGGGTATACTGTAAACGCCGATGCATTGGTGAAATATATTAACAACGGCAAAATTAGAGGTGCGGGGATCGACGTCTTTCCGAATGAACCGAAAAGTAATGACGAGCGGTTTGTTTCCGCTTTGCAAAATTTACCCAATGTCATTCTCACTCCGCATATCGGGGGGCGGTCGGAAGAGGCGCAAAGAGATATGGGAGAATTTGTGCCCGAAAAGATAATTAATTTTATCAATACGGGGAATACCATCCTCAGCGTTAATTTTCCAAATTTGCAGTTACCCAAGCAGGGAAGCGCTCATCGTTTGATCCATATCCATAAAAATGTTCCGGGGATCATGGCAAAGATCAATGGGGTTTTTAGTGACGCGAGAATAAATATCGTCGGTCAATATTTGGGCACAGATGCGGATATCGGTTACGTGATAACGGATGTCAATAAAAAGTATGATCCTAAGATATTATCGGCGCTAAAGAGTATTCCGAATACGAGGAGGTTTAGGGTGCTTTATTAGAGTTATAAAGTCATCAAGTCGAAAGTCATCAAGTCGAAAGTCAATATGAAGAAGGTTTTTTTTTACCGTAGGGCCATCATGTAAATATCAAAAATCAAAGATCAAAAATCAAAAATGAAAAAAGTTTATTTTACAGTTGGACCGACACAGTTGTATCCAACTGTCAAGGAGCATATAAATACTGCAATTCGTGAGGATGTAGCGTCTATCTCCCACCGAGGGAAGGGGTTCGTGGATGTTTATAAGCAAACTACTGATAATTTGCGTAAGCTCATGGGGATCCCGCCGGATTACCACATTTTTTTTCTGGGGTCGGCAACGGAAGTGATGGAGCGGATTATTCAAAATACGGTTAAATCCCACTCTTTCCATTTGGTGAATGGTGCTTTTTCAAAGAAGTTTTTTACGATAGCATTGCAACTTGGGAAAATGGCGGAGAAAATAGAGGTACCCTTGGGTCGGGGTTTTGATATTAAATCCATAAAAATTCCCGAACAAACGGAATGTATCTGTATCACGCAGAATGAGACATCTACGGGTGTTGCTATGCCGGTGGAGGATATAAGTTATTTTGCAATGACAGGTCCCCTTGTCGCTTTGGATGTAGTTTCGTCGGCTCCATTTGTCAAAGTGGATTTCAAATCTGCGGATTTGACATTTTTTTCAGTACAAAAATTATTCGGGTTGCCCGCGGGGTTGGGGGTACTTATCGTCAGCCCTAAAGCATTTGAGAAGAGCAAAAATCTTTTTGAGAGAGGCATCAGTATAGGCAGTTATCATAATTTTCTTGTAATGGAAGAATATAGCAGGAAATACCAGGTGCATGAGACACCGAATGTGCTTGGAATATATTTGCTGGGGAAAGTTTGCAACGATTTTCTTGAGAAAGGGATAGATACTATCCGCAAAGAGACAGAAGAGAAGGCGCGTGTTCTTTATGAATATTTTGATAACCACGCGAAATATAAGCCGAGTGTAAGCGAAAAAAAATTCCGTTCTTTGACGACGATTGTGATAGATACTCAGGGCGAAACGGCAAAGATACTCCCCTATTTGGAGAGAAAAGGTTTTATTGTCAGCAGCGGTTATGGGGAGTTTAAGGAGAACCAAATCCGGATCGCGAATTTCCCGAGCATATCTTTGGAGGATGCGGAGAGATTACTTGGGGTTTTTGCGTCTACTTAACTGATATGGTGAGTTTTTTCGTGAGTTTTTTCGATTTTTTTTATTTTCTTTTCGTGTTCGTCTACGTCTGTTCGTAATTCTCTTATTTGATATGTTCCTATGGTGTTGTCTTCTCTAATTGCTTGTAACTCGCCCATGACTTCGTCAAGTCTGGTCATATTTTCGTCTCTGTATTTCCTGAATTCTTCTTTAAATTCAGTTCTTAATTTATCACCAAGATTATTTAATTCAGTTCTTAATTTATCACCAAGATTATTTAATTCAGTTCTTAATTTATCACCAAGATTATTTAAAAGGAATTTTAAATCGTCTTTTGTTATTGTATTTGGTTCCGGTTTTTTTTGTTTCATAATGTTAATATAACAGATGGAGCCGTATTGCGTCAACGCAAATTTTGTAAATATTCGCGAAGCTATTTTTTTTGTATTTCTTTTCCTACTGTCAGCGCGGCTGCTCCTCCGACTACCAACACTGTTCCCATCGCTTTTCCAAGCGCCTTGAGGAGCATGAGTAGTATTCCGTCTTTTTTATTTTTGTCTTCTTCCTCTTTTGTTTTATTGGGTTTACCTGCTAGTTCCTTTATTGCTTTCTCAATTGTGTCACTAAGAGCTTTAAGAGTTCCCATAGCTGCAGGTGCTACTAGATCCTTAGGGTCAATACCGAGATTTTTAAGCGCGTCTGAATTTTCTAAAACTGTTTTTTGTTCACCAAGCATTTTGAGGGTATCTGCAGCTGTATTCATTTGATCGGGATTTTCAGCTAAATTTTTAAGAAAGTCTTGCGCTTCCGGATTTTTGGGATCGAAATCAGGATTGATGTCTTTTATTTGACTGACGATATCGGCCATTTGCATCTTTTCTTCTATTTGTTTTTCTTTTTCTGATTTTGGATCATCAGGTGTTTCATCTTTTTTATCCTCGTTTTCTCCATCAGTGGTTTTTTCATCCGCTTGCATGTTTTCTTGTTGTTTTATTTGGTTTTCGGCATCTCCCGGCGTTGTAAACGACTCGTCTTTTTCTGCATCAATTTTTTTGTCCTCTGCCGGCGGTTCCTTTACATCAGCTTTTGTATTCTGTGGGGTTTGGTTATTTTCTGTTGTTGGTTGGCTCGTCTTTGCGTCGGCTTCGGGTAGTGCTGATGCAGGTGTTTGGTCTTTTGTGTTTTGCGGAGTATTTGTATCAGCATTATTTGGTTCTACATTTGGCAAATCAGTAACGTCCGGTTGGTTGATACCCATCATTTTATTATAGTTATCTATTTTTGCTTCTTCTATAGTCATGGGTTGGGTGTCGGATGTATTTTTATCTGGAATTACGGTTGTTGATTGTTCGCCACTCATCATTTTATTAAAACCTTTAAGCACATCAGGATTCTGACTAGCCGTAAATGTTTTGCCATCAGCAATAGTTTTAAGTACATTTTCAGCTCCGGCTTCTGTTGATACTTCGTCTGTTATTTTATCTGCAATGCCTACTCCTGTCGCGTCATCCGGAGTTGCTTCATTGGATATTTCACCGGCTTGAATTGGTGTTTCAGGTGCGATTGGCGAGGCTGTAGTTTCTATTCCGGAAGAAATATCACTACCTGATTCTGCGCTTGCGGCTCCAACTGCAGCTGCTCCACCTCCATCTCCTTCTCCTACTCCATCTGACATAGATTAGATTCCTCCTTTCGCGATATTTAGTGCCTGGTCAATATTGCCGCTTTGGAGATGTTGGGAAATTTTGTCAAGCATTTCTTTTTCAACTTGATTCTGATGAGGAACAGCGTAACTGAGATATACAGCTCTTACTTCGGGGTATTTTTCACTTAATATTTTCATTTTTTCTATAATTTCCTCTTTTGTTTGAAACGGGAAAAGATTCAAAAAATCTTTCGCGAGATGTCTTGCCCCCCCTACTGTAATTAATTTATGGCGCATACTCATAATTAATTCAAAGAGAAGATCGCGTTGTATATCGCCTGTAAGTTTTATCATGTCATAATTTGTTGATTTTTCCGTGATATTTTTTCTTTCCAGTTCGGCAGTTTGTGCCCGTATAAGTTTTTGCCGGATCTCTTCAACTTCCTGTTGTTCTTTTTGCGCTTCCTGCTGAGCTTGGATAGCGGCGTCTCTGTTTGATGCAACAGTTGTTTGCGGAGCAGGATTCTTATTTGTGTTATCAGGCATAAAAAATTGTTCTATAATAAGAATATAATAAATTGTGGAGGTAAGTCAAATAATTTAACCCCCGGGGTTAAATGGCTTCTAACCCCGGTAATCTCTGTGAATTTTGTAACTCTGATAGTTCTCCCCGTCTGCGGCGGATCGAATATTGAAAAGAATTTTTATTTAATCAGTTTGTGGAGGATGGAATTTACGACGGTCAGGACGATGCTGAATAATAATGCCCAGCCGAAGTTATCAACCCGGAATCCCGGAACCAGACCGGATGTGAGTAAGATCAGCAATGCGTTGATAACTAAAGTAAATAATCCGAGCGTGAGGATGGTTATCGGTAGTGTAAGAAGAAAAAGTAATGGTTTTATTGTGACATTAATTATTCCAAGGATCAGCGCCGCAATAATAGCAGTTGTGAAGCCAGCTATGTGGACTCCTTGGAGTAAATAAGCCGTAATTAATATTGCGAGCGCATTCAGGAACCAGCGAATTAAAAGTTTCACTTTATTATGATGATACTGGTTATAAATCTCAAATGTCAAATCTTAAATTTTAGTTTGTTGTTGCGAATATCGGAGTTAAGGAATATTATGATATTGTGAAGGAAAAAAGCAGGATTTATTATATAATCGCGATATGCGGGCAAGTTACGGTCATGCTTGTGGGGCCGGTTGTCGGTTGTCTGCTTTTGGGTCTTTGGCTGGATGGGTTTTTTCATACTACTCCACTATTCGTTATAATCGGAGTTATTGCTGGTTTTGTCGGAAGTATTTTTAACGTATTTAGAGTGATGAAAATAATAGATAAGACGTAAGACATAAGACGTAAGAAGTGTGAGAGTTGAGAGAGTTGGTTTTGCAATGAGGGCGGAGGGTGTGATAGTATAACAGCGTGAAATTGACAACAGATGTGAAATTATTGATCGGGGTTGGATTATTTACTGCAATTATTGTTGTTGTCGCCGCGTTTACAATCGGGAATAAGCCTTCTAAAAAGGATCAGGAGCAAAAGGTTTTGGGTGAGTCACAGATGAAGATACTGCTTCGAAAAGACACACATTTGGCAGGTGCGTCAAAAACTGAAGTAACAGTTGTTGAATTCGGTGATTTTCAGTGTCCGGCATGCGGTATCGCTTATCAGATAGTCAGTCGAATAAAAGAGGAGTATAAGGGGAAAGTTAATTTTGCTTTCCGGGAATTTCCGATCGCAGCACATAAAAATGGGTATAGCAGCGCGTTGGCGGCTGAAACGGCCGGCGGGCAGGGAATGTTTTGGGAGATGCATGATATGTTATATGATAATCAGAAAGAATGGAGTGACAGAGATGACGCAATAGATATCTTTACTTCTTATGCGAAAAAGATAGGAATAGATGCAGATAAATTCAAGAAGGATGTAGAGGATAAAAAGTATGATGCGAAAATTCAAAATGACTTGAAGGATGGCAATATGCTTGGGGTAAACGCGACGCCGACTTTTTTTATCAATGGAAAGAAATATAGCGGAGTGTTAACTTACGAGGATTTTATGAGCAAGATAGAGAAGGAGATGGGAGATGGGAGATAGTGGGGGTTGATTGTTATATTTGTATATATTGACGAATAAGGATACGGGGGTGATATACTGGTTTTTGTGGATAATATTAAAGTTGCAACAAAAGCTGATGTTAAAGATTTGAAAGTTGATACAAAATTTTTAAGGCAGGAAATTTTGAAAGTTGAGGAAAGGGTTGAAAATTTAGAGGAAGGCCAGCATAGACTGGAAAAGAAGATTGATGGTGTTGAACATAGGCTGGAAAAGAAGATTGATGGTGTTGAGCAGGTATTGGGTGAAAAGATGGATAAAATAATGAATACGTTAGTAGGATTTGTCGGAACAGTAGATGATTTAAGAGTTGATGATGAAGTCGGTACGCATCATACAAGGGAAATTCGTATACAAGTAGACGATCATGAAAAGAGAATAGTGAGTCTGGAGTCTTCAATAAAAGTATAAAAATATGAGAATAATCGGGTGGGTAAAAAGTAATAAATTGTCTTCATTGCTTCTGGGGTTGATTTTAATTTTTTTGCTGTCGAATATTTTTGGCTCTTTTGCGGCAAATTTATCCAGGGGGCGTATATCCTCCATGCCTGCGGATTATTCATATAATGAAGGTTTTGGCGTAGCGGAAAAAGCGTTACCTATAAGCAGTATAGAAACCGGTAATCAAAATCGTCTTGTACAGAAAGAGTCGAGCATGTCGCTTTTGGTAGCTGATGTCCGCAGCAGCGCGGATATGGTGATAAGGCAGGCGGAAGTTTTGGGAGGATTTATGATACAAAGTAGTCTTTCCAATCCCGGGGAGGCTCCGAGCGGATCAGTATCGGTACGAGTCCCCTCTTCCGGGCTCGCGGCATATCTGGAAATTCTCAGGAAGCAAGCTATCCGGGTTGTTTCCGAAGAATTGAGCGGTACGGATATCACTGACCAATATAAGGACATAAATTCACGGCTTGAGACTCTTAATAATACAAAAAGAAAATTTGATGACATTTATGAAAAAGCTGTTCTGATACCTGATATTCTCGAGGTTCAAAGCAGATTGATAGAGCTTCAGGATCAAATTGATTCGTTGAAAGGACAGCAGCAATATATGGAGAAAAGCACAGAAATGGCCAGAGTGAGCGTGTATCTTTCGACCGATGAGCTATCGCTTCCATACGCGTCTGATTCTTCTTGGAGACCGGGTGTTGTATTCAAGACAGCTGTGCGTTCTTTGGTCGATAATCTTCGGGGAATCGCAAGCTCGTTGATATGGATTGCGGTGTACGCGTTGTTGTGGGGACCTGTTCTGGTAATTCTTTTTATTATCAGGCGGTATATTAAGAAGAGAAGAGTTCTGCGTTGATTTGGACATCATTCATCCCCTTTTGTAGTAATCCTCGCGTGTTTTAGATAATTTTTTTGTTTGTAATTTTCGGTATCCCGGGGTTAGAAGCTGTTTAACCCCGGGGGTTGAACTGTGGGGTTGGTGTCGGGGATTAACGACTGTGCTTGACTTTCGAAAAAATTTCGGTTTATAATAAAAGTTGAAGTAAAAAAAAGAATGAATAGACAAGAAAAATTGATGAGAATGATACGGACGGGGATATTGATGGTATCGTTCTTTGTGCTTGGCGTGTATACGCAAATTATTTTTTCACGGGATACAATCGTGAAAATTGAAAAAAAAGACACATCGTCTTCGCTTGAGAAATCAGTCCTCAGCGCTTCCGTTAGCGGACAAGGTTCAAGCCTCGAGGAAATAGGATACAGCGTGCCGGTAGCTTTCAAGAAAGTTGATCTGCCGGGAATAGGTTCGATAAGCGCGGGGAATAATTCTGATACTTTTTCATTGGCGGGCGGAGACGGGATTATTTTGTCTTTGGATCAGAGCGCGAAGAGGATAACGGTGTCGCAAAATCTTGCGGGGGGTTTGACTGCATACGGGTTGTTGTATACGAAGGATAATACTTCGTTCGCGGCATTGGATAACGGGACTGCCGGATATATCCTGAAATCACAGGGCGCGGGAGTGCCGGAATGGGTTGATCCGGCGACGCTTCGTACGGCCACGCTTTCTTTTTCCGATATTACGGCGGGCACAAATACTGCAAGTCTTACGATAGGTACGGGCGCGTCGTTGAATACGAGCGGTACGGGCGTGATCAACGCGAACCGGTTGGCAGGAAATACATGGGAGTCGCCGGGGGCGATAGGTTTGGTATCGTCTTCGTCAGGCGCGTTTACGTCGCTTTCGTCGTCGGGGCAGAATATTTTTTCGGAGTTGGGAGCGGGAATAGCGCATGTGAATTCGTATGGGCTGCTTTCTTCTTCGGCTGTGAATTTGGGCAGTAGCGATGTGAGCGGAATTTTGCCGCTTTCCGGTGGAGGGACAGGGGCGGTGTCGGCAATTGACGCGAGAATGAATTTGGGGCTTGGGTCACTTGCGTTGGAAAATGCCGGTACAACAGCGCTGACAAATTATCTTCCTCTGTCAGGGGGTACGATGTTGGGAGATTTGAACACTCTTTCAGTCATTCCTTCAGTTGATAATTTTTCAAATTTGGGTAGTAATAGTAAGTATTGGGCTAAAGGGTATGTAAATAAGATATTTACTAATATTATTGCTCCTCATATAGACGGAACTACGGCATTGCAAATTAATAAGGCTGATGGAATAACAAATGTTTTAAATATTGATACTATAAATAAAAGGATTGGTATCGGAACGACAAGTCCAACGGGACCGCTTGATGTAAATGGTAGAGCAGGCGCCCTCAGTTTTAAAGTCAATAGTAGTTTTTCTGATCTGGTTAATAGCGCTCCCTGGTATGGTATAGGCCAAAGTAATGTAAAACTTTTTACCGGACAAAACGCAACTCAGTTAGCAGGTTATTGGGGATTAAATTTTCAAACAAGAGCGGGAAGGATGGTTATCAGAGGAGATACGGGTTATGTTGGTATCGGAACTATAGTGCCTGCTTTTGCTTTTGATTTGCAGAAATCAGTTTTGGCGAGCGCGGCGGGGCAGATTTATAATACGAGTACGGGTATTGATGCGGATGGGTTGGTAGTGAAGTTGGGTAATTCTTCGAAGACAGCGGTTGCAAATAGCAATCATTTTCTGAGCTTTGAGACAGCAGGTATAGGGATAGTCGGCTCTATCCGGGGGAATGGAGGCAAGGGAATTCAGCTCGCGCAGAACGGGATAGCTGATTACGCAGAGTATATGCCCAAAGATAAAGATGCTACTATCCCCTACGGGTCACTTGTCTGTATAGAGAAAAATGGTTTGGTTACAGAATGTACAAAGGAAAAAAATAATATCGTCGGCGTCGCGTCTCCCAATCCCCTTATAATAGGAGGCGAAAATTTGGGTGACGGATCGGTCGCCGTCGGGCTCACAGGAATTGTGGAGGCGCGGGTGTCATCTGTGAATGGAATAATTAAACCCGGGGATATGATCGGTGTTTCGGAAATTGCGGGGGTAGGAGCGAAAATGAAGGGATCCGGTATAGTTACGGGCAGGGCACTTGAAGCGTATGATTCGGACGGGCAGGGGAAGATAAAGGTTCTTGTAAGTCCGGGTTGGTATGTGTCAGGGGTGTCGGATACTTCGGACGCGACTGTTTCGGGGTCTTTGGCTGTATTGGGACGAAGTCTTTTCTCGGATGTAGGGATCACGGGAAGCGTGAATATCGGTCTTCTCGCGATCAACGGATTGGATAATTGTTGCGCTGCTATTAATACCCTTTCCGGCGCGCTCATGTTGCAGTCGCAGGGGCTGAATGGGATTGATATGATGGATGGAAAAGTAACGGTGGATACGAAGGGTAATTTGGTTGTGAGAGAGATGGTCACTGCTAAAAAATATGCCGTGGATACATCCGATAAAGAATCGGCATCTTTCGGCCAGGCTGTTCTGTCTGCGGGAGAGAAGCGCGTGACGGTAGAGACGTCCGCGGTAGCAACGGGTTCGGGCGTTTTCCTGACGCCGGAGGGCGAAATAGTTTCCCCGCTATATATTGTAGAGAAGGAACAAGGAGTTTCTTTCACAGCCGGTATTTCCAAAGCGGAACCGCAGGATGTGAGATTTCATTGGTGGGTAGTGAATTGAGTTTGTAACGCCTCACCGGACATAGTTAGCCAATGTAATAAAATCCCCAGTGAGCAGTTACCTTACAAGTAATTGACAGGTAAGGCTAATTAGTTTAGAATATAGAAAGTTAGAAATATTAACTACGAATAGGTATGACTCAAGTAATACAAAGCAATCAAGAGGAATGGCTAAAAGTCCTTGGAAAAGGGATGGTTACTATACCTAAAAAATGGAGGGAAGAGATGGGAATTGCAAGCGGTGATATTGTAAAAGCTAAAAAAGTGGGGAACAGGATGATCATAGATGCGGCAGGAATAAAAGCCATTGTGCCCTACAGGGTTTATAGTACGGCTGAAATTGACGAATTTTTGAAAGAGGATAAGTTGCCTGAGGATTTAGCACGAAAAGTTGAAAAATCCCTCTCCAACATCCCATAAATCCATGAGAGTATTTTTTGATGCTTCTGTTATCATAGCCGCTTTACTTTCTACAACAGGCGGTTCAGCGTTGTTATTAAAATACATTAAAGCAGGAAAGATTATAGGGATTACCTCGCAAACTGCTATAAATGAGGTTTTGGAGGAGGATAAAACTAAAAAACTCAAAAAATCAAAAGCAGAGATTGAAAATTTTATAGCCAGAAGCATGCTGGCGGTAAGGGAAGAAATAACCCCGGAAGAAATTGAGCCATACCGGAAAAGTGTAGACGTCAAAGACGCTCATTTGATAGCCGGAGCAACGCTCACCAAATGCGCTTATTTAGTTTCACTCGATAAAAAACACCTTGTGAGAGAAGATGTTAAAAGAAAGTTTTTGCCTTTGAAAATTGTCTCACCAAAAGAGTTAATAGAAGAAATTCTTCTAAGATTCGTTGTATAGGAATTCGATTTATCTGATGGCGAGTACGGCCATTGTGGTTTTTTTTGGGTTCTTTTTGGGTCATCAAGGCGAAGTCGTTTAAAGATATTCTTGTAGTTCTTCAATTTCCATAGCCGCCTGTTTTAAAATACTTTTCATTGTGCCAAGAGCAACTTCTTTGTGTTTGGGGACAATAACTGTTTGTAATTTACCATATCGAATACCACGTAATTTAACGTGGCTACCTTTGGTTGAAACAATATAAAAACCGGCTCGCACAAGAGCTTTAATTATTTTTTCACCGGAATATAATTTACTCATTAATTAACAGAGAGGGTTTGTGTTGTAACTTCTTTTATAGATGGAAGATGAAGTTTGTTAGTATCTTCATCCTCTAAATAAAGCTCAAGGGCTTCTTTCAAATTATTTATTGCTTCTTGCTTGGTTTGTCCCTGACTGGCAAGTTCAATTTCTAAAAATTTTGCGACAAATAATTTGTCTTCCTTCCATGTTAATATATTGAGTGTTTGTTTCTTCATATATTTTGATTTTATCAACATGGTTATTTTAAAGCAATAGTTAAAAAAGAAACCACTCAATAATTAAAAATATTTTTTAAGACCCATAAGATTGTTTTTAGTCGTCAATAGGAATTCGATTTATTTGATGCTTAGTATCGCCGTAATGACTTTTTTCGGGTTCTTTTTTTGGATGATAAAATTTGTTTTGAGGAAAAAATTGCAGCCCGCGCGCGCGGGGGGTGGTGATGGTTATAAATTCTAAGCTTGTCGATTAAGATATTCTGTAGAAGAAACGATTTTTGTTTGGTTATATTTTTTAATGGTTAATAAATCTTTATCACCGGTAATCAAAAAATTTGCTTTTGCTTCTTCAGCTAATTCCAGGAGGAAATTGTCTTTAGGATCTCTTGCAAGTGAAATTTTTGCTTGAGGAATAAATTTTTTAGTATGCTCATTAAGATCGATAAGTAGTGTGTTGATAAATTTTTGTGATACTTTAAATTTATTGCGTAGTTTGTTCACTATTTCTGCTTGCAGTTGCGGAGAAATACACAAAATAAATTCATTTCTCATCCAGCACGTGAGTATTTTTTCGGGACTTCCTCCAAACAATAATCCGGATAAAAAAATATTTGTGTCAATAACGACCTTATCCATTTTTTATTAGGTTATATGCTTCTTCTTCTGAGAGCGGTTGAGAAATTTTATTTTCATCGAGGTATTTCCGGCCGATTTTTTTACCTTCCGAAAGAAGGCTTTCAAATCGTATTTGAAATAATTGTTGTTGTTTCTTCTCGTTTTCAAATGCTTCATCGTAGGGATAGATAATTACACTAGGAGAGCTATCCTGAACGATAATAATAGGTTTTTTTGTTATTTTTATATTTTGGATAAGCTTGGCAAGATTATTTCTTGCTTCTGATATACTGACTATTTGCATCATATAACGTACATTTTATAGTACTTTATAATGTATGTCAAGTAATTTTCTTGTAAGTGCTCACTGGACATAGTTTCCCAATGCAACAAAATCCCGCCTCTCCTCCCTTTAATAAAGGGAGGGATTCCCTCCTTTACTAAAGGAGGGTTAGGGTGGATTTTTCCAGGCATGAACTATTAAATTGATGGTACCCCCAGTGAGCAGTTACATTTTCTTAAGACCCATAAGATTGTTTTTAGTCGTCAATCGGAATTCTATTTATTTGATGTTGAGTACCACCATCATGGCTTTTTTCGGGTTCTTTTTTTGGATGATAAACGCGAGGCTTTATTTCAAGACTACACACATGGCTTTTCTTTTAAATTCGATAGTAAAAGTATCAAAAAATCCTAGTTGTCCGGCTAACCCTCCAAACTCGTCAGGGGAAAATTCAAATGAAAATATTGCCGGTGAGGAAAAAAATTTCCCTTCAACACCAATCTCAATGTGTGCGTCATATGTGATCAGCCGATATGCGGGAGATCGCGCGTTGGTACTTTGAAAAGAATCGGCTCTTTATAGCCTTTTTTCTTTGCTTCCTCGTATGCTTTCTTTGCGCTTTTGTTAGCACTAATCACAGTATCTGTTTCCGTTAAAGCAACCCATAAGCCTTTAAATTGTTCGAGAATTTTTGAAAGGTCAACTTGTTTCATTGTAAAAAAATTATATCAAAATTTCTGTTTGCTTGCAATGTTTGTTTTGACATCCCCAGCTGTTTTATATATAATACCCTATAGTTATAAATAGATGAGAAAGCATAAGCCATCATGGCTTTTTTCGGGTTCTTTTTTTGGATGATAAATGAGAAATTATGTTGACGCGGAAGCAATATCTTTGATTTGTATTTTTAGCGGCGGTAGTAAGTTTTGCACAGTATCCCATACCGTATTGAAATTAATTCCAAAATATTGATGAGCGATAATATCTCTCATGCCGGCCATGTCTTTCCATGGAATATTAGGGTCTTTTTTCATATTATCGGATATTGATATTTGAGAACAGAATTTTTTATCAATGGATGAATTCCTTCATATTCCACTATATCAACTTTCTTTTTTAAAATTTTTTCGAGGTTGTTTTTTAGGCCAATAAGATCAAGAAGTGTTTTTCCACGGGGTAAATCGATCAATATATCTATGTCACTGTCTTTTTTATTGTCTCCTCTGGCATAGGAGCCAAACAAAGCTGCTTTTGTTACATCGGCCTTTTTGAGTACCGGAAGCGCTTTTGTTTTTATTTCTTCGAGAGTTGATTGTTGCATATGAGTATAGTATAGCATATTTTTTGAGTATTTTTTTTAAGACCCATAAGATTGTTTTTGCACGTCATTTCTGGTACAATTAAAGCCTATAATTTTGAATGAAAAAGTATCTTTCCCTTGTAAATAATGAGTTAGTAATTCCCTTTCAGGTCGGAGTTCAGGCGATTTCTTTTCGTCATCCAATTCAGACATTTATAAAAATCTATGCGCATTTTGCCAGCGATTCGCTGTATAGGAATTCGATTTATTTGATGGTGAGTACCGCTGTGATGGCTTTTTTCGGGTTCTTTTTTTGGATGATAAATGCGAGGCTTTATACGCCGGAGCAGGTTGGTATAGCGACGACGCTTATATCGGTGATGGGGCTTATAGCGGGATTTAGTAATTTGGGGCTGAATGTGGGGCTGGTACGTTTCCTCCCCTCTTCGAAGAATAAGAATGAATTGATAAATTCGAGCTTCTTGATAAGCTCAGTAACTGCTTTGATTCTTTCTGTTATTTTTTTACTAGGCTTGCATATATTCTCCCCCAAGCTTCTTTTCCTTAGGGAAAATCTTATTTATGCAGCATCATTTGTTCTTTTTGTTGTAGCACTCTCTAATAATACGATAGTCGAAGCTCTTTTTGTGGCTTATAGGTCGGCGAAGTATACACTGGTGAAAAATTCAGTAATGAGTATAACTAAACTTTTTCTCCCCTTGGCTTTGATCGTTTTCGGCGCGTATGGGATTTTCGCGGCGGTAGGACTGGCAAATATTATTGCTATAATATTGTCTGTTTTTATTTTGATCAAGTTATTTAATTTTAGAATCGCGTATAAGCATAATTTGGATGAGGTCAAAAGAATAGCGTCTTATTCTTTTGGGAATTATGTAGCGGGATTTTTCGGCAGTCTTCCGGTGATGGTATTGCCTTTAATTATTGTTAATAAACTTGGTGCGGCGGAAGCGGGATATTTCTATATCGCGATGATGATCGCGAATTTACTTTTCATCATTCCGGGGGCTACGACGCAGTCGCTTTTTGCGGAAGGGTCGCATAGGGAGGAGGAGATGAGGGGGCATATTGTAAAGAGTGTGAAAATAACAGCGCTTTTACTAATTCCGGCAATTTTTTTAATAGTATTTTTCGGAAATTATATTCTTCTTGCATTTGGGAAGAGTTATTCTTCGGAGGCTTTCAGGCTTTTGCAGCTTATGGCGATTTCGGGCATTTTTATTGCAATAAACAGTATATGCGGGACTGTTTTGAGAGTACAAAATAGAGTGAAGGATTTAATGGGTATTGGAGTATTTGGTGCGTTGACTATTTTATTGTTAAGCTTTTTGTTTATTAAAATAGAATTGTTGGGGATAGGTATTGCGTGGATAATTAGCCAGGCTATCATATCAAGCGTATATTTATTTATTAATGCTAAAAAGCTTAAGTTATTATTTAATCTTATAATGTAAAAATAATTATTAAGTTATTCATTACAAGATTTATTCAATATACTATTTACGTAATTTTATGTTATAATCTTTTTCCAATGAATAAGAAAGATAAGGATAAAAAGGATAGTATAGAAAAAGGATTTACAATACCAACTCAAGAATCTGAGTTGCCAAAAGATCTTGAAGAAATAGTTAATGGCACAGACGAGAAATAATACAACAAATAATAAAAATATCCAGGTTAAAAAAAGAATACTTCTTGAAAAACTACGTATAGCATCAAAAGAAAATCATTTTAGCCGGGCAAATTTGTGGATTAAAGAAACCAATAATACAGAAGCCTCACTGCAAAACATATCATTTACCCTTGCAGTCTTTCTTTTTACTTTTTCATCTCCTATTTTTATTCAAACAAAAATATTGGGTGATACTGAAAAAACATTATTAATTATCGCATGGTTGCTATTACTTTTATCGTTAACTGCGGGTATAGTTAATGTAACAACGAGTATAAAATATTTTGCTAAATCAGCTGAGCGTGAAAATAAAGCAGAAAAATTATGGTCAAGATCATTTATGACAGAAGATGAATATAATGAAACAGTTAAAGAAACAGCAAGATTATTTTATTCATTTAGCCCACACTCGAATTTAATTCCCTTAATACTTCAAGTTACTTTTTTAATAATGGCATTTATTTTAATACTTTTGACCGCAATTTTTGTTCTATTACGCATTTAGCTAACTGTTCGTATATAAAAATTAAAAGTAAATAGTTACAATGTTAGTTTTATTTGAATTTTAATTATAGACTTTACAGCTTTTAATTTTTGACAAATTTTTTATAATATTTTTGCACGATTTTTATAGCATTATTAGTTAGTTCGACATAATCTGGAATTATCTTTTTCAGGTGTGACTTATATGCTTTTCGTTCTACAATCAGCTCATCTACTTTTTTACATAATATTTTTGAATTAACCTCTTCAATTTTTACTACCCACTTATCCAGTCCCAAATCATGCATAATACCACCTGTTTTATGTTCATACTCTATAGCAATAGCTGGGACGTAAGAAGTAAGGGAGAAGATTACTGAGTGGAAACGAGTACCGATAAGCAAGTCAAGAGAATCGTACGCAGCCTTAATTTGATAATGATCCACTTTATCTTCAAGTATATAAACATTTTTTACCCCTTTTAAATTTTGACAAATTCGTTTATGTATCACTCTATCATCATCTTCGTGAAATTCTGCTGTCACTTGTGGTATGAAGACAACGGCGGCATTATGTTTTGTTACTATATGTTTTACAGTTTCAGAAAGGGCGCGTTCATACTCGCATTGGGCTGTATGAGGGAGCCATTTGCGAGCAGTTATGCCGACAAGCAGTTGATTTTTTTCTATTCCTAAGCGTTTTCGTAAGTGGTAAATAATGCCTTGCGCGTTAAACGCAAATCCAGAATCAACGGAACGATAAGCATTCTTGTTAACACCTATGCTTTTTAAAAGTTGCATAGAGGTGTCTTCTCTAACAATAGTTGCTTTTACGCATTTGCTTAGTGTGCGACTTACTATTCGCTCTTCCAGCTTATTTGAAAATGGACCGATTGATTGTGTGTAAAGAATGGTTGGTTTGCGTAATATGCGACTTAACCAGATTGGATGTACTAGTAGAAGAATATTGAGCAAGCTCCCGATTCCCTTTTTGTGGCTTCGTAAATAGCCGCCACCTACAGGCAGTACTAAGTCCGTTTTAGAATACATTTGACAAAGATTTTTGAGTTTACGATGTATAGGTAAGGAAAGTCCTGTAAGTTTATAAACATGTGCCCATAACAATGTAATATTCATAATATATAGTGAATAGAGTAAGATACTATATCGACTCTTGAAACTTTTCATGACATAAAACATAAATGAATTTTGTACAGTAATCCCTTCAAACTCTTCATTTTTATTTATTGAATCCATGGTAAGTATTGTAATAGAGGAATTTTTGAACTGTTTACGTGTATCATTAATTAAGACACTTAGTAAAGCAGCGTCGCCCTTGTTGTCTTTAGAATAGACGTGTGAAATAATTATCTTAGATGGTGTTATATTAATTTTGTTCATAAAAAATTATACTTCTACCCATTTTTTATCTCTAATTTCAGCAAGTCTTTCTGTTAACTCAAATTGGTTTTTGGGATGATTTAGGCAAGCACTGGTTTTTACAGCAGGGAGTACTTTATCTCCTATGCCATTTAGAACAAAGAATGCATTAAATCCATATCTTTCGACCCCAACCAATCTATAACCTTTCCTTTTCATAAGTTTTGTAAATGCTTTGATAGAAGCGCCGCTGTAAGATGGTCCATATTTCGTAAATTTAGCTACAAATTTGGGATCGTATGGTATGGTCAAAGCCTTTTCTTTTCCTAAAATATCATTAAATTCTAATACTATAACCCGGGGACGTATAGATGAAATAGCATTCAGAATCCAGTAATCATTACCATCCATATCTAAAGAAAGTAAGTCTATTTTTCCTACAAAGCCATTTTTAGTTATTAATGTGTTAACGTTTTCTACTGAAATCCATGCCTCTACTAATTTAGGAGGAAAAACATGTGTGTCTCTACATCTAGAATAGTAGGAATTCGCAATCTTTATATTGCTAGAATTTCCATCAAATAATAATCCTGTCCAGCCGTGGTTAATAATAAGGTTTGCAGCATTACATTCAATTCCATCACCAGCACATATTTCGACTACCTTTTTATTAGTAGTACCGATTAATGAAAATATATATAGCAAAATTCCATCCTCTCCATTTTGTGACATATTACGAAATTGAATTTGGTCAAAGGGGGGCAATGATTGTTTATCCTGACTTGTGCAAATGAATTTTAGTAAAAACGTAAAGCTTATTAAATCAACATAATCGGTATTAAAAATGAATATTAGCGGTACTAAGGGTATAATATCCACATGTTTTACGTTAGAACTACAAAA
>Ga0180732_1000965_pt1 | contig 19833 bp, 51 predicted proteins | sample KR11_01MetaG_FD_148674 | JGI IMG/M metagenome (GOLD analysis project Ga0180732, IMG submission 148674) | Groundwater microbial communities from the Olkiluoto Island deep subsurface site, Finland - KR11_0.1 MetaG | ecosystem: Environmental > Aquatic > Deep subsurface > Groundwater | place...
CTTGAGGGCGGTGGAATTCAAAGGTTTTACCAAAACAAGAAGGCTTGTTTTCATCCGTATGTGTGTGATTTCGTCCGGGTATGTGAGAATGAAATTACAGAACCCTGGAACATGACGGATTGCTATCAAAAACGAGAAATGGGTCGCAGGGAAATTGCGAACCTTAAATAGTGAGGAGGGAAAATGCCAAAAATATTAGGGAAACTGTCTGACACGGTAAGGCCCGGAATTTGTATGCTTGAATATGGTGATACCAGTTCCGGAAAAACCCATTCGGCCATTACGGGTATTCCAAAGATATTGCATCTTAACAAGGAGCCGAAAGACCCAAGGCTGGTGCATTCAATTATCAGGCCAGATTATCACGAGATCATTGATTATGTTGAGTTTGAGGGTTTTGAAGATGAAACCGAATATCTAAATAAACTCATCCTAGCATACAAGGCTGGGGACAGACCTTACGAAACGATCTTTCATGATGGGCTCACCTTTACCATGGCATTCTATAAGCAAGCGCTTGAAGATGATCGATTCACAGCGAAGGAACTCTCCAAAAAAGAAGAAGATAGACCGCGCCCCGGCCTTGTAGATCGTGCCTCGATGGAGCGTAAGGACTGGGGAACACTTGCCAGCTTAACGGCCCGTGAAACACGACTTCTTCATGAACTTAGTAAGTTTGGGCTCATGGTGGTAAGTACTGCCATTGCCGGAGAATATCCCAAGTGGAATAGCACCATAAAGGTTGCTCCGTCACTTACTGGACAAGAGTTTCCAAAACTTATCCATGGGTGGTTTGACACAATCGGTTATATTATTTCACCATTTCACATGCTACCCGGAGGGCAAGTATCTGAACCCAAAGTTTCATTTGTTTCAACCGATGATGGTATGGGTAATTCGTATATGTGCCGGGCCAATCCACTGGTGGTTAGAGCGGAACAGAAATATGGACCACTCCCGCTGAATCTGGAAAAGATAGCCAAGATTATTAGGGGGGAATTCAAAATTTAACTTGACAATTTTTGTTTCGGGGTGTAATATCTTTCTATTGGAGGTACCCCATGGGATACGAAAGCTGCGCCAGTAAGTACGGTAGTTACTTTAGTCCTAAATTAAAAGACATATTCCGGGAAGCTGGATGGAGCATACCGTACATTTTGGATCTGGTGGATGAACCATGCGAGGATTATGAATGCTCACATCATGTTTTTAATACTGCAAAGGAGATTCGTAATCTTAAGTTATCCAAATATGAGCCGGTAGATATGCCATGGACCCTTCAATGCCGTCGTTGCATGTGCTTGCTAGATCTTATTCCGTACCATCTATCATCTACGGAAATCGCTGACGTGTTTGGAGTTACAAGGCAGGCCATCAACCTAATCGAACGCAGTGCGATCAAGGAAATCCAAAAAAGGTTAAAGCTTATGGGTGAACCATTCGCGAAAGGAGGGGGTGCCGTAAGAGAAAATTTACTACCCGATGTGACTATCCCCGTGGTAGTCTAAATATTAACCACTATCAATTAAAAGGAGGTTGTGTTATGGGATTAGTTGATCCGATCTTTGAATTTGGGTTCGATGTTTTAGACAAGGGTGTTTATGGCTTTGAGGTGAAAGAGACCGGCATTGAACCACCCAGGCAAGACAAGACATCCGGCAAAAGGTATTGGGTTCGTCTGATAGCCATTGGTGGCAGTCAGGACGGTACTTCTCACCTTGAGAGCTTTTTTGAAATTACGAAAGAGGACTTTTCATTCCGGAAAATGGCCGGGCTCCTCTACAAGCTCGGTGTTATCAAGAGTCTTGGAAAGATAGACACCGCGTTTTTTTTAACCCCCGACTTTGAGCAGAAATGGATGAAGGGTATTAATGGAAAGAAGATGGGTGGGAAGATCAAGCATCGTTTCGATAAGGACGATAAGGATCACCAGAACCCCAGGAGTGATCTTGAAAAGTATATGACCTATGATGAGGCCATGACGATTATCAATAAGGGTTCTCCACCCGTAGTTGGTGCAACAACTGCACCACCTGCTCCGACAGAAAAAGCACCCTGGGATTAATCGGAGCGTTCACCCCTAACGCGGACGGGGAGAAATCCTCGTCCGTTTTTATCTTGGGATACCTCTATGTCCAAAATCTTACCCATCGGCCAACGATTTAATAAGAAAACCAAAAAATATGAAGACATCAGCATAATTGCGCCGAAGTTTGAATTCACGTTTCCCGAAGGTTTTGTGATTGTTCGCGATACCCGGGAGCAAACAGGGCTATTTACGAAACCGCCCAAGGGTTTGCTCATCGTACGTGATACGCTTAAGCTTGGAGATTATTCTATCCGCGGCTTCGAACAATCGATTGCCGTTGAGAGAAAGAATATAGATGATCTGTGGACCAGCCTCACGGTTAATGCCAAGGACTTTAAGCGCAAGATGGTTGAGTTATCCGCCTACGAACGCAGGTGGATACTGATTGATGGTCTTGAATCTGAATACCTTTCCCATAGGGTAGATAGAAAGATCTATCCCAACCAGATCCGCCAGGCACTTGCGAGCATTGAGGGTAGGATAGGAATTCCCGTTCATCAATCGGAAAGCGTTGAGGCGTCTGAGCGATGGATGATTGACGTGTTCATTAAATACTTTTACGAGAAGAGAGGACTATAATGGATACCCAATTCGTTGGCTTTCCGAAGATTCCAAGGTTGTCTCGGGATATTGTGATCACGGAGAAAATCGATGGAACCTCGGGTTGTATCTATATTGGAGATGACGGCGAGTTTCTCGTCGGTAGTCGAACCCGTTGGATTACCCCGGAAAACGACAATCACGGATTTGCTAAATGGGCAACTGAAAATCAAAACGAATTAATGAAGTTGGGTCCAGGTCGGCACTTCGGCGAATGGTGGGGACAGGGTATCCAACGCAACTACGGGTTGAAGGAAAAACGTTTCTCATTGTTTAATGTTAAGAGGTGGGGGGATGATTTGATTCGACCTGCGTGTTGTCACGTAGTGCCCGTCCTATATGAAGGTCCGTTCAGCACTTCTACTATTGAAAACATTTTGGGATTACTTATCAATTCGGGAAGTCATGCGGCCCCGGGTTTTATGAATCCGGAGGGAATTATAATTTATCATGTCGCGGGGAACCTCATGTTTAAAAAAACCATAAAGGATGACGAAAAGGGGAAGGGTGATACATGATTCTTTACAAAGTCCAAAAACGTTTTGAAATTCCAGTAACTGAAAATACAGTCAATATGGCCTCCCTGATTATGCGAAAGACATTGCGTGACAGTGTTGACTTGAGAAAGGGAGACCTGCTTAAAATAGATATAAGGATTTTAGTGGAGCATAATGAATGAAAATCATCATCTCTTGTCATTGTGACACTATATTCCGTATTCCCCATTTGCGGTGGAGGGATGGTTTTTTACGCGGGGCTTTAGACAACTTTGGTTCCATGCTTGCCTGCGCCCTTATTATTCAATCCATGGGGACAGACGTGGTTATAGAATTTACAGAGGATGAAGAATTAACTATGGATGGTGCAAGGTCTCTGGCAAAAACCAACAGTAACCAAGACACCCTATTTATCGTGATGGACGTTACCAATGCGGCCAAAGGGGCTAAATTTACCATTGAAAATACCCATAGGGTTAAGACAAAAGACATAAGAAAAGCATTGATATCACTCAAGGGAACATATAGGTTAGTTCCGTCTGGCACAGAATCCGAGGCATGGCTTTATAGGGATATGGGTTTTGCGGTAATAGAGGTCGATTTGCCCGTAAGGGGGGGATTGCATAGCTTGGATGGATGTGCTGATTTTGGAAACGTTAAGATAGTTGCTCAAGCCGTAGAATTATTGGTTAAATATTTTAGAGACAAAACCATTACGGAAATAGAGGATACCCTAACGTCATGAAAAACTGTCCAAAATGCAACTCAAAATCGTGGAAACTTTATAAAGGATTTGACGGTCTTGTATGGTACGAATGTATGGAATGTCGTTATGCGCAAGTTGCCAGGGGTAAACAATGGATGGAGGCGGTGCTGCTTCTTGCGATCCTGTTCGGAATAGGTATGGTATGGGTCTATATAAAAAGAGCATTATAAGGCGTGAGCCAGCCCACCCAAGCTGCAATGGGTGCCACCAAATTATGTTGAGCATGGAACATCCGATGCAGGAGGTGTGTCGTCTATTCCCCAATCCTGAGTGGATATGGACCCAACGCTATTGTACTGAAAAAACTAGGCATGGACATTTTTTGCCGGACTGGTGTAGGGTAAAAATTAGTGAATCGTCAAGAAATCGAAAAGACGGCTAACATTTTTGGAGTAGATCCCCAATGGGCCATGAATGCTCGCCTTACTTTTTTATATCAGCAACTCTCCGATGTGCAGGCTTATCATCATGAGATAAATCGTAAAAGATCCATAGTTAAGGATCTCGTAGAAATACGGCTATACTCCAGCATAATTGACAAACTTGAGAAAAAAAGTAGGGGGTTACAATACAATATCGATTATCTCAAAAATAACAAACAATCCACGTCGGGCGTTTCTGATGACCAGATACAAAGGGCAAGAGATTATCCGATTGAGGAATTATTGGGAGAAGTAAACCGTTCTCGTAGATATAAATGTTTTTTTCACGAAGATGAACATCCTTCGGCCTCAATAAAAAATAATAAATTACGTTGTTGGGTTTGTTCGAAATCATGGAATCCAATTGATTTGTTAATAGAGAGGGATGGTCTAACCTTTATTGATGCCGTCAAATTCTTAGCGGGAAAATAAATGATAGAAGAACACGATTATAGCGACATTCGTGGAAGCCTTGATGAAATTTATCCAGAAGATGATACCGCTGGAGAATTATCTATCCCGGTTCTTCCTGGGTCTTTCGCTTCCGGGGTCGTAGAATGTTTTAACTTCATGGAAATGGAGATCCCCGAAAAACGGGCATTTCTGCATCCATGGATTAAAGAGCAAACGATCGTTCTTATATCCGGTTGGCGCGGAACTGGTAAAAGCTGGTTCATACTATCAGCGCTTGACGCTATCACTAAGGGGAAACCCTTCGGTCCGTGGGAAGTGCTGGAACCAGCCCCATGTCTCTTTATCGACGGTGAAATGGTTGCCAAGGATATCCAGGAGCGATTACGCTCTCTGTTTCCACCAGACGAGGTAAGATTGGCAGATTTTTTCATTTATAGTGAAAGTCATGCCGGATCCTTAGGTATACGCCGAGCAAATCTGAGGATCAAGGAGTGGCGCGATGATGTCAAAAAATATGTACTCGATAATGGGGTAAAGATTGTAGCCTTCGACAATATCTCCTCTCTTGCCCCAGGTATGGACGAGAACGTAAAGAAAGAATGGGATGAGATTAATCAGTGGCTTTTGGAGCTACGCTTTTGCGGAGTTACCCCCATTTTGGCACACCATGCAGGAAAGGGTGGGAGTCAACGAGGAACAAGCGGGCGCGAAGACAACATCGACATTTCGATCCAGTTAGTACCACCCGATGATTATTCCGCAGAAGAGGGAGCCAGGTTTGTTACAAAGTTCACAAAGTCCAGGGTTGCAAGGGCAGACCTTCCGTTCATCCAGGATTGGGAGTTTAAATTGATCACCGAAGATAACTACGTTACCTGGGCATACGCGAGTTCGCAGGCGGGTAATCGGTTGGCTATTTTGCAAATGCTGGGTAGTAAAATATCTCCCTACGAAATAGCAAAACAGTTAGGGGTTGGCAAATCAACGGTGTATAATGTTCGAGGGAAAGCTATCGACGAAGGGTACCTAACCCCATCTGGAAAACTGACTGAACTTGGGCTTACAGTGGTATCCGAAAAGGGATAACTTTCCACCTGTCCAACATGTCCATTTGGATATACTGGATAGATAGAATTTAAATAGTTTACATAACTCAAAAATGGTCAAAAAAAACACGAATTCCTCAATAAAAATGTATCACTTAGGTCGATTTGTCCAACACGTTCAAAATGATATGCCCTCCAAAACCAATGTAATGTTAATAATATCCACCGGTTACCCGATTTGTCCAAAGTGTCCACCACCTATATATAAAGAAAATTTGGAAAACACCGAAAAAAATAACCACACACTCACGTCCAAGTGTCCAACCTCCCTTCGGGGAGACGGTTGGACCTCTTGGACTGTGCGAGTGTAACGCGAATTTGGGGTTGGAATTGATATTTCCAGATCGGTCTAAGGGTAAAAAAAGAGGGACAATATGGCAAGGTGTGTAGATTGTATCCATTGTCGAACAAAGGTAGTGCCGAAAAACAATGGCATCTTAAGGTCGTTTTGGTGCAGGTTTAAACATTTTACCCCCATAGGATACGTAACACAGCAAATTGGCACCCCACGCTCCCTTTTTATAGGGCACCAGTGTCCAGATTTTGACGGTGACGAGGTGATAACCGTTCCAGGGTGCCACGACCCATCGATTTTACAGATAGGGGCTTACAATGCGTTTTAAACGTTAAGGAGGGTAAGTTGAAAAAGATTCCAAAAGAATATCAATACGAGGGTGGAATAATAGGAAGAAATACAAGGGGAACGATAAATGAATTATTGGTTGCCTCTGATTTGTTAAAAAAAGGATTTGAGGTTTTTAGGGCAGAATGTCCCACCTGTTCTTGTGATTTAGTTATTTTAAGTAATTTGAAACCTTACAGGGTTGAGGTTAAAACTGGATGGAAAACTCAGGGAGAAATACACGTATCCAAGGGGTTAGATTTTACAAAATTTGACATTTTAGCTATCGTTTTTGATGGAGTCATACGATATGAACCCAAATTACCATTTTAACGGTATCCTAATGGCTGGTAGTGACTATAAAAAAATTACTTGACAGATTCCATTTCGTATGGTAGTATGTTTAACATGAAATGTAATTTACTTTAATGGAGGTTCAAAATGGAAGACCTGGAAGAATCACACTTACATTATTTTGCGATACCAATCATAAATGATGATAGAGAAATTTTGGACTACCTCGCGGGAACCGGTAAGGTTCCCCGTGCTGGACGAACAATCAAAACTGTCTATATCGCAGGCCCCCTCACGCCAGCGTCCACCACCCAGAACCATGCGATCGAATATCTTGTGAATATACGCAACATGGTCTCGGCGGGAAGAAAGCTTCTCATGGCCGGGTTCTATCCATTCGTACCAGCGTTTGACTTCCTATTTTTCATGCTACCCCCGGACGAGGGAAGGTATTGCCAGGAACCCCTTGAGATCTCCGGACTCCAGATTAAGGAATACAGCATGGAATGGCTTCGAAGGTGTGACGCGGTGATATTCCTTCCTGGATGGTTAGAGTCTTCGGGTTCGGTCGCCGAATTTTATGAAGCTGTAAGCCTTAAAATCCGTGTTTTTTTTGACATAAAAGATCTTCTTGGGGAGGCGCCGAATGCCGTATCTTAGTGATCAGAACCTGAGGAAACGATTAGATCTTTTAGTGGAAGATCTCCAGGATGAAGTGGTACACAGTCTTCCAGGTAGATTAAACTACATACTTTTCGCCCTGTGTAAAAGGTATGTACCTAAAACATATACAGATCTCCGAAACTTTCTAGCAGAAATTCATGAGGCAGAGTGCGAGATTAGGCGGAGGATACTTGCGCCCCTGGAAGATCATAAAATCCAAAAAAATGGAGATGTAATATGATGACGAGAAAGGTAAGGATCGTAGATATTGGACCGAGAGATATGTTTTGTTATGGGAGTCTTATTGGAAGGACGGGGGCGTGGAGGCATGAAACGTCGGATGGTGAATGGAATAGTGGGATGATGTGGTTTGATGAGAATGGTGAACATCTATATTTCGTTCAAGTGAAGGTGGCCCCACTTGATACCGAAACGGACAAGTTAACAAAATCCACGACAGATCGTGGGGTGAGTTCCCTACCGAAAGATTTCGATAACAAATCAATCTGCTACGGTCATCCCGATTTCTATAAAATCCTTGATGAATTAAGAGATCTCCATTCAAGAAAAAACAGGGACTACTCGGGGGACGATCCATTATCAAATCTACGGATGTGTGAGAGGGGCGGAATCCCTGCATGGAAGGGAGTTATTGTAAGACTAACAGATAAGGTTTCAAGGTTATTATCATTTATGCAGAAGGAATCCTATGAAGTTAAGGATGAATCCGTCGAAGATACGTTAAGGGATGCTGCAATTTATAGTATTCTGGCAATTATTCTTTATAGAGAATCGAATCGTAAGGTTATCGTAAAACCTGGGGGGTTATGGGAGAAATTTATGCCAAAATTTAAAGTAGGGGATATCGTATGTGGGGGCAAGCAATGAGAGGTGTTCGTGTAAAACAGATTCGCTCAAAGATTATGACTCATGACCAGTTTGTTTCCTTTAAGAAAAACAAAGAATATAAGGTTCCCGAAATTAACGGCAAGGTTATACCAACCCTTTACTTACAGGGTCCGCTTAGGTTGTACCGAACCATGAAGAAAGCGTTTAGGAATCCAGACATGGCGTTATCAGTTTATTATTAGGTATTGGCTGGAGTGACTTGTTGGATGGAGGTTTTATGCTTAAAGATTTTTCCTTTTTATGTCTATGCTTTATTGTTGGGGCTTTATTGGTATCAGTTCCTTGTATTTATTTTTTAGTGACACCTCAAACATCACAATTAGCGGCGATGATCATCGGCTCTGGATCAGCATTGATAGGAATAACAATTGGTGGAATATTTGCAATTATCATAGTCCATAAATCCATCTAACGATGAACTAGGCTGCCGCTATTAGCGGTCGGCTTTAGTGACTTGTTATGTGGTAAATACCTATGACTAAAATAACTTGGCAACGATTAAAAAAATTCAAGGTCGTAAGAGCATTTCTAACTGTCAAAATACTAAAAGGTTTTACCATAAGAATAGGGTTGCCTCAAAGATGGGCAATAAAAATAGCAATCTGGTTGTGGTTAAGAAAGAGAAATATTTCCACATAACGTAGAACTCAGCGGCGTTTTGAACGTCCGCTAAAGCGACTGGTTATGACTTGGAGGAGACCATGAATCTGACTGAAAGACTTGAAGAATATACAAAGACCCATGATGATGCAGACATCTGTGTATACTGTGGGAAGCCAGAATGCGACAAGATTGCCCTTCCAGACTTGACATATATAGACCATCCCGAGCGCCAGTTTGGGCCTGGAGATATGTGTCATTCAGACTGTGAACGTGAATTGATAAGTTTATAACGTAGAATTGAGCGGCGGGAGCACTTATGACCAAAGAAAATAGAGGACTATCAAACGTCCGCTCGAATGACTTGTTAGACGGCCATTCTGTTATTTTTCCATCTCAGTGTAAGTGCGGACATATCTATTTAGAAAAATATCAATTTAGCAAACCAACTATTGAAGGAAACATTGGCTTCTGTTGGTGTGGGTTTTGCCAAACAAAGCGAATGGTCAAAGCCGTCTAACGTCAAGGGTCAGAGGTGGCTCTTAGCCATCCCCTGGACCCGCTGGTTATGTGTTTTTAATCTTTTGCGGAGTTTACATAATGCAATGTCCTAAATGTAATTCTATCAATATAGATAGGACTTGTAAAACATTTCAAAAAGATACCAGTCCAATCTGGACTGGATGGTATTGTTATGACTGCGGTCACTGGTGGGAAGATAATTCCACCTAACGTAGAATTGACCGGCGGGAGGATTCAAATGAAACGAAATATTCATGATGAAGTATATTGGACGGAAAAACAACAGGAGGCCCATTTATTAGGCATCCGGTCGAATGACTTGTTATGTTGCCCGTTTTGTGAAAGTAGCCGAATCAAATTAAAAAGTGGCAAGGGCCTTTTTGACAGAGTTCAATGCTTATTTTGTGGAGTAACCGGCCCCTGGTATGACGGCCATCCTTCCGACGCTATATCGGGCTGGAATGCAATGCCAAGGAAGCATAAGGATAGGGCAACATAACGACAAGATCGGTGGCGTGTTGCACGTCCGCTGGAGCGATTTGTTATCTTAATTTTAAGGAGGATAAAATGATCACGAAATTAGCGGTTCGGTGGCTTACATGGCAGTTAAGGAAAGATAAGGGATTTTGGATGGCATACCAGGCCAATATCGCAATGGTGATTTATGACAACATTGAAAAGTATTTTCCATTGAAGACTGATCCGCCAGGGAGTCCTACGTTGCAAGAATTTTGCAATATCTGTGCGAATGATTTTATGAAACTATGGACAAAGAGATAACGCAAAACTGAGCGGCGGAGGTATGATATGGCACAGAAAAAGAAAGAGCAAAAAGGACGGCTATCAGCCGTCCGGTCGAATGATTTGTTATGCGAATCTGAAATTCTTAAAGAAGCTGCATCTATCATTAGAAAATTCCCAAGTGATAATTCAGTTCTTCGAGAACAATTAGAAATAATTTACAATTCTGCGATTAGAATTAATGAATACGCATAACGTAGAGATCAGCGGCGTTTTGAACGTCCGCTAAAGCGACTGGTTAGCGAGGTAATGATGGAAAAAGATAATAAAGTATGGAAATCATATGTTTGGCACGGGGAGAAATGCTTTTTTGTATCTACAATAAATCGGGACTATGACACGTATGAAGGCACGATGCGTGGGCAGGAAACGTTAGTATGGGAATACGATTGGGAAAAGTCTGAACGCGGGGAGTTAATTCGACAAGCAGGGCATATATGTGATCATCAGGCAATTTGCCGTTGCCTGATTAACTATGGAGAGATACCCGATGAGGAGGATGAGAGATATCTTCGTTTTCGCTAACAGTGTAATAAGTGGAATGATGGCCAGTGGTGGTGAAAGTCGCTATGCGTTGAGTAGCCATAAGTAGACTTGAAAATGGCAACCGTCTATATAGCAGCAAAGGAAGCCATGATGTCCTGCCCACTGGCCGTCAACTCTAAAGGAGGGGGAAGAAAATGATGAACAATACTACACTTGGAGATTTAATTGAATGGTTGGAAAAACAAGATCAAGACCTCATTGTTAAAGATGGATTTGGTTCTCCGCATAGCGATAGAGGAGATTATTCAGAGCTAGCATTTACTCCAGCACCAGAAGCCACCATCTCGGATATGCTTATGTTTGCAAGAAGTGCGGTAGGGGCAACTTTTACTGGTTGGAAGGGAGGAGATTTTCGTATGGAAAAATATACTCCCGTATATATCGGAGAATATGGGACGTGTGGTGAGCCTATAACGCCTACTCATTTCAAGTATTGGTTATTGACGGCGAAAGGAAGCAAAGATGCGAAAGAGGGAGAAATATTTTTAGATTGGCCTTGTCTAAAATGTGGGGGAAATGTAGGACATTTGATAAATTGTCCCGATGGTTTAACTTTTTCTGGAGACAGGAAAATTATTAAAAATAATCCATTGGATGGAGGGGGCATGGGTGATAAGGCAGAAGAGATTGAGGAAAAGTGGGGCAAGGAGTTTGAATTGGATTGGGACATACATAAACAGAGAGCTGAACAAATTCGTAATGAATATTTAGATTTAGCAACAATAAAAGCTCTTTGTAGGATACGCTATTTTCAGGGTTGTCATGAGAAGCAAAAAGAGAACCTGATTCTCCCATCCGAATGTGAGAGATTGGAGGCAAGGATCAAGGAGTTGCTTGCCAGGCAGGATTGGTATGAGACAATCATTAAGGAGTTGGAGTCTGAAGTTGACAGCCTAAAAGAGTCAAGGGATTATTGGAAAAGGTGGTACGAAGGGAGATAAAATGGCGATTTCGGTAGCGGGGTTCGTCATTAAAATATGGAGGAATAGATGAGAATATTCTTCACCGACAATGGACCTGATTATCGCTGTCTTAAATGCGGAGCCGATACATCAGGAGAAATCGGACACGAGTGTGATGAGTGGGTATTAGATAGGGCTGATGATGAAAAAATTGAATTAGGATTAGAATGTGAATAACGATGGGGAGAATATATGAAACTTGATACCTTGAGTAAACGCTATATTGAAGAATTACAAAACAAAAACCCCGCTACCATTTCAAACCTTAAGCGAATCGTAACATTCTTTTGCAGTTGGGACCCCACAAAGATTAATCCTAAGCATGTCATGGATTATGTCATTGGGCGCCGGGAAGGAGGGAGTAAACCCGCCACAATTAATCGAGAGATCACCATTATGAAGCAATTCTTTGGATGGCTTGTTAAAAATTCTGTAATCAATCAGAACCCAGCACAGAATCTTAAATACGAAAAACTCGGAACTCTCAGAACGAGATGGCTTACGGTGGAAGAGGAATTACGTTTAATAGGGTCCGGCCCTCCGTGGCTCAGGCAAATCATCATCCTTGCCACCTCAACCGGATTGCGCAGGGGAGAACTTTTGGGACTCACGTGGGACTATGTGGACCTGGATCAGAGAATTCTCACTGTTGCGAAGTCTAAGAACGGGGAGCCGAGGATAGTTCCATTAACTAAGCGAGCAATAGAGGTATTATCGGAATTATATCTAATTTCCCACGTGGAGTATGTGTTTATCTGTCGGGACCTGCAACCCATTTCGCCGGATACCCTGGAGTATTACTTTCGATTGGCAGTTAAGCAGGCCGAACTCAGGGAGGTTCGTTTTCATACCCTGCGTCATACCCTGGCGAGTCGTTTAGTCCAGGGTGGAACGGATATCTATGTGATATCTAAATTATTGGGACATAAAAGTATTCAAATGTCGGCTCGTTATAGCCATCTCAACGTTGAATCACTGCGAAGAGCAATGGAGAAAGAGAATGAACAAAAAACGCATAGCGTGGAATAAGGGATTAACTAAAGAAACGGATGAACGTGTTAAAAAATACGTAGATAATGGAAGTGGATTACCCAAGGGTCATATTCCATGGAATAAGGGATTATTGGGATATAATAAAGATGTCGTTCATACGCCAGAATGGAACGCAAGGGTGTCCATCGGAGTGAAACGATATTATTCGGATAAGCTAAAAACTACCAGATGTGGTCCGCTCGGACGTGCATGGACTCAAAGCATTATGGAGCGAGATTTTTGGACATGTAGGGTGTGTGGCAAGCCCGCCGTGATTGCACATCATATTTGTCCATGGAAAGAATTTCCAGAATATACGCTGGAAACGTGGAATGGTGTATCAGTTTGTAAGGGGTGTCATAATAGGGTCCACAATCTTAGGGTCGGTATCGAAAAATTATGGATCATAACACGTCAAGACCTTGCCTTAATGTTTCTTCCGGCTTCATAGCACTTTGCGACACATCTTTGCGACATACTGAATTATCGCCCTATATTTCCCCTTCTGGCTCCGCAACAAACAGCTTCCCCAGTTCCCCCAGTTTGCTAAGCCACCCCACCCTTTCCAGCACCCTCCGTTGCTCAACCGACTTTATTGACCTTAATATTCCGCCCTCGGTCATTACATGACGCTCCAGGCATACCTCCGTTCCGTCCCGCATTTTCAGGTTAAGCGTAGTAAGGTCCGGGGGGTTCCCGTATGGCTTCATAGATCGTATCCATTTTGACCCCTCAAGGCTCAACATAACACTACACACCTTAGAAAAAACAGAGGGGTCTGGTATATGCTTTAAGGCGTAACATGCCCCGCTTATGCCGTAGCCATCAATCTGTAATGCGAGGATGGAGGTTAGTTGAATATCACCTGACAAATCCGAGATTGTGTCATACATTTAATTATTGTCCATTTCTAATATGATATTCCACACTTTACGCATGTCCAGTGAGGGTAAACGTTAAGTGTCATACAGTTAATGCACAACCACATGAATGGACCCTTACGCTTCTTTCGTTTCACATTTTTCACAACGATATTCCTCCATTTCTTTTGGATAGGTAAATCGTATATCGAGCCACTCATCGCACGTATTACACTTACCAGCGTATTGAATGGGTATTGTGTCCTCAGATAAACAGCAGGCCGTGACTTCTATTGGTCGAACATACTCCGGGTGCGTTAAGTGGTCAAGATCATCGAACCGACTAAACTTGTCTATCACAATCGTATTGGTTAACTTCCAACACTTCATACACACCCCGTAGCTATCCCTTGCTATTTTATAATGGTTCACCCTACACCCCTATCTTGGAATTAAAGATTTTAGGAACTCCTGAGAATATTCCTCGCAACCATACACCTTGACCGTAGCACATAGCCTCTTGTTGGCGGCTACCATGTATTTATCAAGCAATCTCTGAATTTCTGTGCATTCCCTAATGTATCCGTCCCCGGATGTGAGGTCCTCCTCGTCCACCATGTCGCTATCGAGCGGATCGTCATAAAAACCCTCGTTGTCAATCTTAGATAGGCCTCCGTGAGATATTTTAGAGTCTACCGTGTCAAGCATGTAGCACCCCCTTTAGATGATAATATTTTACACCATCTTTTAAAATTGTCAAGTAAAAGTATAAGATAATCGGGGCCTAATCATCGCTTTGATGGTCTATCGTAAGCTCCTCAGTTTGTAGTGCAGACCATTCAAGCAAGCTCAGGATCGACGCCTTACTGGGCAATAATAAAGGATTATTCATTATTGCGTCAGCCAGCAATTCATCGAGGGCCTGGTGTAGCTCCCGGTGTTTCCTTACGTGTCTGTATTTCCCTATTTCCATTCTACACCCCCATTTCTTCCAGGATTCTACCCATAACCCCATAAGCCAGTTCCCGGCGTTTCTCATCAAGACTATGGTTCCCTTGATTAAGGTCCTCTCCGGGTGCGAACATAAAATAGGTATCCCAGAATTGAAGGGCAGATTCCAGACCATTCACAACGGCGTTAGCCTCTGCCCTGGTTAATGTTATGGTAATTTTCTTTTTCATTTTACGCTCCCTCCTGCCTGGATATGGCTTGCCGAAGCATGACCTCGGCATTAGATAAATCGGTCCAATTTTCATTTATGCAAAGTAGGGTGAATTTGCACGCTTCCAATAACTTAGCATTGATTACTTCAAGCTCTTCAATTTGTGTTTCTGCGTCCAATAAGTCGTATGATCGTCCCATTTTACACCTCCTCCTTAATTTGATTCAAAAAATACTCCACTGTCTCCGGGTGCGCCTCGATCCACCAACGGGAGACAAATACATCTTCAACCGTTCCGTCAATATCCCTGATCGGCTGGATACGCTCATCGTCCCCACCCTGGGTGTCGAAGTCGAGGATCATAACCTCAGTCCCCTGCTCCGCCTCGATACGCTGAACTAATCCACCTTCTAAAAAGATAACGATTCTTTGCTTATCCATTTTTGTATACCTCCTTTTTTAGTTTATCAAGTTTCTCCATCTCCACCTTGAAGCAATCATCACAAAATCCATGAGTTACGGACTTATCTTTAAGTGGTTCCTTCTCTCCGAACACGACCCAGCATATACAGCATTGTCTAATCATATAACCTCCTCCGCCGTATCTGCTTCGGGCCAGGGTATAAGGGTATTAATTACTTCCCGGTGAGCGTCAAAATATTCCTCCTCATTCCAGTATGCCCTGTCCTGCCCTTTCCTGGCTTTCAAGATTGCCTCTTCCGATGATTCGGCCTTCACGATATGTACTACATACCCACTATAATACAATTTGACCTCATACATTTGTATCACTCCCTTAAAATCATCATCCACTATTATCTTTTTGAATCCGGGAACTTCAACTGCAAGCCATCTTTTCCTGTCCTCATCCCTTTCGATTCTGTCTGTATCTGTCATGAGTACCACCTCCTATTGAAATTGAATAATTCAAATTGAGTAACGGTTAACACTCCCTACACTCCACGCAGTCATAAAGTGGCTGGGTGCAGGTTTTATCAGTTACCCCCTGACAATGTAGGGCTACGGCTTCTCCACTAATTTCAATCCCATTGGGTAACGGATGGGGAACAACGACAACTTGCATATCGCAAATCTTACACGACGAAACTGAAAAATCCTTAAAATCCAAAAAACGTTTCATTATGTGTCCCCTAAACCTACACGATTCAAGGGCCTCCCGCTTTAATCTTTCAATTTTTCTCATCTTTTGTCACCTCCCTACCTAACTATTGTTAACAACACCTCAACCAGGCTTCCGTCAACCTCAGATTCATCGATCTTGTAATACCTTGCGAGGGTCTCGGTTATTTGTTCCCTAAATAGTTTGTCATTTTCTGTCAATATTTCTGCAATTTCTTTTGTCATACCTTGTCACCTCCCTTTTTCAAATTTTTCATCCTCTCAGACCTCTTAACCCTCTCCTCATCGGAGATATTCATAACCCTTACCACCTGGCATTTCTCACGTACCCGCTTACACGTTCCGGCGGATAGGTTCTTGTCACACACTATTTCATCCATTCTTTGCCCTTTACTATCACACCATCTGAACATTGGACCTCCTTATTTAAATTCCACGATTTGATATTCCCATGCACAATTTTTCTTTGCCCACTTTTTAGCCTTAGCTTCTGTTTGAAACGCTTTAGGGTATCCATCCGGGCCATTCTCAATGGCGATATACGGTAAACATCCTTGCACGCTGATAATGAAAAACATAATCAATCACCCCCTTTTAAAAGATTTTTCTCAACATACCTATACGCTTGATCTCGACTATTAAACCTTTGGAATCCATCTTCATTGTTAATCTTGACATTACGAATGTCGCCTTCAAGATTAAATAACCGAACCGTCCACCTCCGGGGTTCCTTATAGTCTGAGAATACCGACTTAAACCTTTCGCTTGTAACGAAATAAACCCCCTCCGGGACCTCAAATATCTTAGGTTCCAGTTTAGACCTAAACCCCCTTATCGTCCCACGATCAAAGAAGTGGCTCCCAGAAGCTCCCGCTACGTAAACCAGCTCTTCAGAATTCCTAATTTGATAATGGTTCCCATCGATTGTGAATTCCATTTTTATCCCCTCCCTTCTTGGTCAATTCGTTTACCATCCACCCATCTTGCGGTGCATGTTTTGTAGTATTCTTTGGTAAGAATGGCTACCTCACCATTTGAGGCCCTCAGGACCACGTATTCCTGATTTGGGTTCTTCTTTTTTAGGTATCTTAACCTTCTATTTATTCGATCTTGACTCACGCCTGCTCCCATTTTATTCACCCCCCCTATAATATTCTTTTGTGTGTTCTGATATAGTTCCAACTATAATTGTTTTAAGGTATCGTAAGGTCCCTTGAAAATTTTCATAAACATCACAAATTGCTCCATTGATACTTTCAACCCCAAAACCATTATCGTTGATATTATCTAAAAGATTTTTTTTGTTAATAGACTTAACGTTGAATGGCTTCATTTTAATACAAGCGTTCCCCCCACCCCAGGAATTAAGGTCGCTTATTCCCTTTACGATATACCCTGTAAGTTTTAATGTTAAAGTTTTTTCTTTCATTTTATCACCCCTTTTTTATGAACGACCCCGGCCTCAATTAATGCCGAGGCGGTTCGACCAAAGCGGCCCTGAAGAGTCCAGGCAAGACCAGTATCGACAATATATTGCCATGCTTCGATCTGTTGATCTTGACTTGCACCCTCACCTTCACAAAATCCCTCAGCGATAGCCACTGCTAAATAAGGTGTCATTTTCTTATTTTTCATTTCATTACACTCCTCTCTATTCTTAAATGTTGTGCCCTGGAGGGCCTCAAATGCTTTAATTGCGCTCTCTCTATTCTGAAATAGCTTGTCCTCAATACCTAAAACCTTATAAAATTTCATACCACTTGCGAATACTATTTTAATCTTTTTCATTTTTAGTGCCCCCCCTTTCAGTGTTTACCAAGCGAATAAATAAACATTCTTAAATGTCCTATTTCCTGTAAACATTCGTTAATCGTTAGTTCCTCTTTTCTGCTATCTAAATATTTAATACTTTTATCAAATTCTAACTTAATTTCAATTTGTTCTGATTTATACATCTTCCCTTACCTCCCGGAGGTAAGAGCTGGGACCCTTACCTCCTATATTTGATTATGTATTACTTCCCGGAGATAGATGTTAAACCATTCTCGAAGGCTATTTTGGTTCCAGTTTCGAGGTCCCGATATACTTCATAAATAACCCCGTCGAAAGGCTCCAATAATTCCACTTCACAAAGAAATAATAATCCGGTCTTTTTCATTCGATATCACCTCCTCCTTGTTGATATATTCAAACGAACATTCAATGTTACTCTTTCTAGCACTTGCTTGCAATCTCCGCCTTGCATTCGATAAGGTCTGTTTATCTGTCTTACCCTTTGCTACGTGAAACCAATGATTTGCGGTCCAGGACCCCACCCGGATAAAGGTGCCCTTTTTATCTTGACCTTCATGACCGTCAATCCCCCAGTCAAAGACTGATTTTGGTCCGCCATTCCAATATCCGCCGATTGCCCTCGAAAAGGTTTGTCTTAATATCATTTTATGTGACCTCCTTGTTATTATTTATGTAAACATAGCCATTCTTTTCCGGTCCATACCTGCCTGGTAAGTTTTTTAGTGTGAGGACATTTTCCCATTCTGAAAGTTCCTTCCCTAACCTTATCTATCTTTTTCATCTTTTTCACCTCCCGGTCTATTTTAGATATACTTCTTGACCCTTTTCAATATCCCATATTGCGATTTGACTCTCATCTATACCTTTTTGAATAGCTTGTTCCCGGTCCCTAATCCATACTGATATATCAATATAAACCTTTTCGTTTACCTTGTCAACCCATATTCCAATATATTGCGTATCCTTAACCCGTAACGAATTAATACGCTCCGATAAGGTATCCGGGATGAAATCTTTTAATGGGATAACAATTTCTTGATTTTTTAGTGAAACGAAAAAACCGGTCTGCCTTTTAACCTGAACTAATCTGGATGTAATTGTTATCCCGCCATCTTTTAAAACTTTATGATATAATCTTTTAGTTTGCATAATACCTCCAGTCCTATGAATTATCAATCCGGTTTAATGCTTCTTTAATGCACTCTTCGCATCGATCGAAGCGCCGAATTAAAATGTGTTCCACTGTTCCCTCTTCGAATTGCCTTCCGCACTCACTACACTCAATAGGGAAGCACACAAATACTTGCATGGGATAGGCCTCCTTTCAGGAAATGTTTTAAAATGATGGAAACTTTACGCCTTGCCTAAACTGAACAAGCGATATAATCAGTTTACCATTGCACTTAATGGAGTGCCATGTTTTATCAAGATGACCTCTTCGGGATAGTGCATCAAGACATGAATTAGCTTTCACCGTTTCACTTGCGATGGGCTCACCTAATAGATCACCCTTTAGTCTATAATAGATAGTAAACTTTTTCATTTTCCTTACCTCCAATTTAAAAGATTTTTAACTGTAATTGACCCGAATAAGATACCATCGACTTTACGATCCGATGGTATGCTAACCATACAATGGCCTGAAATTGACAGGGTAGCAAGTCATACTTAACTGATAAATCTTTAATTTCCGATTTGAATATCTCAATATGCTTAGGTGTCATGAACTTTTTAAGGTTATCTATATTTAATTCATTCTGATAGCAAGAAATCATAAACCGGTCAATAGTTATATAACTATCGTCAAATGGATTAAGAAGATTAAAATAAAACTGAACAACCTTTGGACCTCTTAAATAAGGAAATACCCTTTTGACCCTATAAATGTTTAATGCCTTATAAATGTTTGCCCTATAACAAGGTGTTTTAATATGAGATAGTTTACCTTTGAACTTTAAAATATTATAGGTTAGGATAGTGTTTTGACTCCACGCTAAACCAGGAGAGGTCACTGCCACAATCCCGCAAGCGA
>Ga0180732_1000966_pt1 | contig 19831 bp, 37 predicted proteins | sample KR11_01MetaG_FD_148674 | JGI IMG/M metagenome (GOLD analysis project Ga0180732, IMG submission 148674) | Groundwater microbial communities from the Olkiluoto Island deep subsurface site, Finland - KR11_0.1 MetaG | ecosystem: Environmental > Aquatic > Deep subsurface > Groundwater | place...
AGACCTGTTTGGGCGGTGGAGTTAAGCCATACATCCGCAGTAAGTGCGTAGGCAGAAAGGTCTTCTACTGAAGTGGCGTCTAATTTACCTGTAAAGGGATTGAATACCCATTGAATTGCCATTAAAATACCGTGTAGTAATATTCATAAGTAGTTCCTACATCCGCACGTAAACCCCAAGCTACGGTGTAGCCAGATGTTCCCTTACAATATCTTATTGCAGTTGCAGTCATCCGTAGAATATACCAATTACCGTCAGTATCAACGAAACCGTAATAAGATGTGGTACCTGAATCTAAATCCGCACATTTATATCGTGCTAATAAATCAGTTCGCAACGCACCATCAGTTTCTACCTGTGCTTGTAAACCTTCATTAGTAGAACCATCCTTGTTAATATGCCCTACAATTCTAATAGGATCGGCCATATTCCCTCTTTATTAAGTAAAACGAAATCAATGTAGCCAATGTAAACCATAACCATGGTATATCAAACGGATACTCGATTACACAGAGCAAAAGGATAGATAGCATGACCAGATCTTCCTTCCGCGGCTTAAAACGCCCTACAAAGGCCTTCCCTGCGCAAAATAGCCATATTAAACCAAGCACCCCTACTCCTGCGACATATTCCACCAAACTGCTCATCGTAGCCGTATCACGGTAGATGGCTATATCCGGGTGCGCACGCATATACCCGCCCCACCCGAGTCCTGCAATAGGTTGTGCTGACATAAAAGCCAAAGCACTCTTCCACGCATTCAGCCGGATAGAGATAGCCTGCCAGATCTCCCGGAAGAAAACTATTACTCCCACTATGAAAGTAAGTACAAGCCATCTCTTCCTTAACTTTGTATATAAGTAAATAGCTAAGGGAACGAATATACAAATTTCCTTAACCCAGATACCGGTTGCAACTGCCAAAACTACCAACCAGAACGGTAAGGTCAACAGGATCACCGAAGCATATACCATTAACCTCGGAGCATTCCCCATCATTCCTCCTTAACCTATTGTTACCGCTGTCCAGGTAAACGTATTGCCATACTGGTCTTCAAATTTGGCCGTTATTGTTCCAGTTGAATCAACATCACTAAGATTTATCGTTGCCGGTTTCCATCTCTGGTCAACCCCAGTATACGGGTCTTTCATAATCCACTCTCCCGCACAACGATAGTCAACTGCTGCTTGGCTCAGGGCATCGAGAGGAAATAAGTTAAAACTTATTGTTTCCCCACGTTTCAAATAAATCCTACACCCATCATCACATTTTACCGAACCGCCATCTAACCGATATGTTGCACCAGTTGTAGAGACATCAGTCAGTTCAAATGTGAATGTTTCGTTCGCCGTAACCCTATGGGTGATACCCGTCACATCGGGATAATCCCATTCGCCACTGTCGATTGTAACCGTCCTTGTCGCCATTTAATCCTCCCACTGCCAATCGCCGCATTAAGCAGTTTCTCGCATCTCTCCCCGTGAGGGGTCGTATTTCACTTTGCTGTCTGGACTATGGACAGCCCTATCTCGGTTCATCATCTCAGTCCGGTATTCTTGTTTCGCTTTTAAGTATTCCTGACTTTTCCTCTTATGTTCTTTTGCATCCATACCAATTCCTCCTAAAAGTAATTCTTTGCACAAATAACATGAAGATCATACCAACTTGAAAATCTGCTGGAAAAGTTCCTGCGTTTCATGATGATATTGAACCCCAATCTTTCCAACTCCCGGCACAATGCCCTCTCCGACCACATAATATTATGTTCTTTCCCCTTGAAATGCGGCCATCCTTGCACTGTCGTCTTGTGGATAAAGTCAATATCCGGAGTAGAGATAAATAACACTCCCTTGGGATCCAACAAATCATAAGCCTTATTAAGCGCCGCAAGAGGATCTGGCATATGTTCCAAAACATGCCCCATCCAAATCAGATCAAACTTGCGATTTATCTTATCTTCCCCAGTTGTTTCCTTGATCGATGCGTTTGATAACGAAAAGTCATAATCTAAGAAATCTCCTTGGTATATATTACCTTGCCCTGTAAGCGTAGGGTTGATGTCTATAGCCCAAGTAAGCCAACCGCGTTCTTCCATGGCCTTGAGAATGAAAGGGACACAAAACCCCACCTCAAGCATCATCCGACCGTAAGTAAGTTCCTCTATCAAAGGGGCGTAAAGACGCAAGAGATACTCATACTTGTCCTTATTTTGTTTTCCATCTGCCAACTTGGCGATATAATGAGCATCGTAAATCTCCAACGACTTCGGTGGCTCAGACTGAAACATCACACCACAAGTACAATAATACCAGATCGACTTGCACTTATTCTCAGCTTCCTCAATACAGTCTGCTACGATTGTCTCAACACCGCATATCGGACAATGTTGTGGAAGGATCTTGACCGTTTCCGGTTCCTTCACTGTCGCTGGCGAACTTAATTCTTGCGTTGTTGATAACACTACTGATTCGTTCATACAACCTTTCTGGTTTAATCCCCTCCGACATGCACCACGCCGCGTGCGTTACCACTTCTATCGGACATTGAATATCGTGATCATATATGAGATGAAAGCACGGGCTGCAACTACAATCTGCTTCAATCGAATAATCATTCTTAAAATACTTCGTAATATTAACTATTGTCGTATGTCCCAAGATACCAATTTTCGGCGTCTCGTAGCAACCCGAGGCGTGCAGCACGCCGGTATCCGGAGAGATCACTAAATCTACTAACCCGGTCAGAGCCATTGCTATCCTTACCGATATCACTCCGCTTAGGTTTGTTATATTGGGGTCTTGCACGCTTTCTAACATCTGGCATCGTTCGTCTCCTGTGGTTATAATGTGAATGCCTCTATGATTTTTCAATACCTCCCCCATTACATAATCAGCCCACGGATATACCTTCTGTTTGGCCGAGCCAGAGAGTTGCCAGAGTATATTAAATTGACCTCCCACGATATGTTTCTTTGCTTCCTGAATTTCGGAAGGAGTAAAGTATAATTCAGGAAGTTTCTGACAACCCTCCAGCTTCGCCCATTCTTCCGTGGCGTCATAATAGTTTCTATTACAAAGATCAAACCGTTCCTTCTTGGTATAATTGTACTGTGGCTGGATTGGATGCAATGCCACATTACACTCTAAACTTTCTGAAAAGTTGATAAACCTCTCCGGTTTTATTTCTTCTTTAAGTTTTTCCCAATGACTTGGTAACTTTTCAATAGCCATTGTTTCATCGTGCTCAACAAGTTCATCAACATTCGGATTATTTTCAAAGACATCTTTACCTCGTTTATTTGTATTAAGTATTACATAGTAACCAAGTTCCTTTAATTTTTTAATTGCGGGAGTAATGCAAATCATATCTCCATAAGCCCCGTACCGGATTATTAGTGCTTTCTTCATTTTTTATAAACCACAAAACTTATTTTCCCCCACGCATTGCTTTCAGCATCAAGGGGGAGCGTATTAAATATTTTCTGATACGCTAATCCGCTAATCTTCTCTATCAAAACTCTCTGGTCATTGTATGGCATAGTTTTATTATGATTAACCGTAACATTCCTAATATGCGTAAGTTGCGACTTAGGGATATACGCCACTTTATATCCTGCGTTGATTGCCCGGAAACAAATATCATTATCAGAACAGTGTGTAACCATTCTCTTATCGAGCAATCCTATCTCGCGGATCACCGTTGACCTCAGCAATAATGAACAACCAGGAACCCAAACGCATTCCATTGTGCCTAACTTGGCAAGATCATCTACACTATCAAAGGTCAGGGATTGATGCCCCCTGATTACATCTTCTCCACACAATTCTATTCCTTCCTTACCGCTGTATTTCGTGTATCTTACTGAACTGACTATGGCTAAATCTTTATCCGCTTCCATCGCATCTACCAAGTGCTTCAGGAAATCTGGTCTATGCGCAACCATATCGTTGTCCATCACCAGAATATAATCATACTTATTATCACACCAGATAATCCCTTCATTGACGGCGCCAGTGTAACCAATGTTTTTATCAAGCCGAATAATATGATCTGCATTTTCATCCTCGTAAGGTACATCCGACCCATTATCTATCACTGTGAGAGTATGCTCTATCCCGGCGTTCTTGCGCACACTCGCCACGCACTCACGAGTCATCTCATGGAAATTAAAACATTTTATCTGTACGCAGACCTTCATGGCTTCCTGAATATCAACTGCATATCTCCGGTTGTGTGTATCTTAAAATCTATATTGCGCCTCTTCATCAGAATTTCAAACCCTACCTTCTCGGCTTCTCTACAAAAGACATCCATATCAAAGAAGATGTGGTGTTCCCTGACATGCCAGTTCATCCAACCATAGACAAAATCCCAATCTATAAAGAAAACATCCGGCATTGAGATAAAAATTCTACCATCTGGATTAAGTAAATTAAAACACTTCTGTAGCGCCACTAACGGATCATAGAGATGTTCCATAATATGGCTTGCCCAGATAATATCAAACTTTTCACTTATCTCCATCTTCTCGAAGTCCCCGACAATCAACCTATGTCCGAAGTCCTTATGGTCGAATATGTCTAAACCGCAGGTTTCAAAACCATAGGTTTTAGCCACATCTAATAAGCCCGGGACAATTGAACCTACATCCAAAAACTTCTTCCCGGTTACATCTGCGTCGCCAAATAACATAAAACCTAAACTGCTCAGGTATTCTTTCCATACACCCGCAGTAGCAAATACTTTATGTTTCTCAGCATATTCTGCATTATAAGTAGCCTGCCAGATATTACTCCAGTTCGTATACCAAATGTTCTTGCAGTTGCAGAACGAATACCCCATATCTGGATGAACCTGCTGGTCTAACATACCCTTTGCATCTACCCCCATATATATACCTCGGATGTAAATAGGTTGTCTCTGTCCACAGTATGGACAGGATTGCATAAACAACTCAGGATGCTCAGGAAGCTCTTGGTAAACAGCCACGATAACACTCCTCAATCTTTTCCATAACTTGATCTTCATTAAAGAAGATGCAAGCTGGATGTTTGTCTTTAATTGGACAACCTAAATATCTATACGGTCCCTTGTAACACGGTGAACAATAAAGTGGCGATTGAACTCCGTAATTATTCTTAGCATACTTGGAAGCTGTAATCGCTGAATCTGCTGTATATAATTGCACAGTAGGTGTATTCCACATATTCGCCACATGAGAAAGTCCGGTGTTGGTGCCGATATACATATCGACATACCTGGACATCAACGCCACCGTTCTGAAATTCCACTTGCCTACTAACGATTTTATTCTTGGATCTTCAAACACCTGTTTCTGTGTACAGCTATCGCCAGTAAGTAATAACCCGACTTCAGGATATTTAGCCAATATCTTGCGGCCTACACTTTCCACCTGAATAAACTTCTTGTGTAGCGAACTACCGGAGAGGTTCATAAGGATAAGATACTTGACGCCCCTGTTCTTTTTGACTTCCCTCATCCACGTACGCGCCTTCTCATGTTCATCCTCTGGATAAAACATCTCGCCTGTAGTACCCAAGTATTCGTCAGGAAGTCCGCAGACTTTAGTGATATGGTCGCCAAAGTACTCTTGTCCGTATTTATTTCTCCGGTATTCATTGTCCCTGTAGTACGATTGCTCATCTTCCATCGCTATACAACCATATTCCATAGTGTGGTAAAGATTGAAGAAGTATTCGTAATTTTCCTCGAAAAACTCCCAACGCTTGTATATTACCCCAAAACTCCAGGTTAATATCCTTTCGTTGCCAACCGTAACTAATTTGTCAATGAACGGATTGTTATTTAATATCTGCGTGCCTTGATAGTTCGTTTCAAAGGTCACGTGGTCTATGCCGTAGTGCTTTTTAATCAACCGGGGTATGTGCGAAGCTACTAATAAATCGCCGTAAGCACCATACCGGCATATCATCGCTGTTGTCATAATTTTCAAGTGCCGGGCTGATCAAAGGTTCAACCCGGCGTGAAACCCTGTAACTACTTAGGTCGCATCTCCTGTTTGGAATGCTTCCTTGAAGTACACTTCTGCTGAACAAACAAACGGACCAGCAGTAGTTGCCACGCCTCTGGAAAACACTAAATCGTCACCGGCGTCAAATGATGTCTCAGTAAGAGACCCATCGACTACGGATAGATTAGCGTTTGTCGCTAAGGTTATGGTTCCTAATTCTGCTACAGTTCCTGTACCGGCGGTTGATTTACCAATCGTCACGGGACAATCACCTGCTGTTCCACCTGTTTTTACAATCACATTCCAGTCAGTGATCGTGGCGGGAAACATAAAAGTATGTCTCTCGATGACCGTGACTGCGCCAGTTCCGGCCTGTGATGCTGATTCGGCGGTTCTGACAACTTTCTTCGATCCATAAGAAGGATCGCTATACGATTTGTAAGTAGCCATTTTATCCTCCTTTATGCGATTGAAGTTAAGTGAATAATTCTCGTTTCCGAGTCATTGGTAAAATCCCAAGTGATTTTAAATCCACCAAGGTAATACCACGCAATTGCCTGATCACGACCAAAATCTTTCGGTAGATCGATTCTGATATCTTCAGGAATTACGACGCCTTCGCGGACGGCATCTCCACCAAAGAAGACTGCTTCGCCGTAAAGTGAACTGGTGCCTATTGTGTTCTTTAATAGGTTTGTTTCTTCTATGAAACGGCAACCATAATACTCACCGATTTCACCGTTGTATAACGGTTTGGCGGAAGTCTGGCTGATCTTGGCCTCAAAGAAATCATAGAGACCTCTGATTGAGTTCGTAGAAGCGATACAGATGTAGTTGTTACCATCGTATCTCGGTACATTCAACGTCTTCAGTCTATCAATTACATCACGGACGTTCTTGTCAGACATATTGCCTAACGCGGTCGCCGATGCTGTACCTGACGAACTAAAAGTCGTTGTTGCGGTATTCACGACTGCGGCTTTGTAGACGCATGTCTTGAATTCCGCTGCTGCTGCACTGTCCAAAACCTTGGCCATATCGTTTCTCAACACTGTTTTAATATTGTCGGGAACTGACACGTCAGCTAAAGTCTGCACTTTTAACGTGTAAGGAATAGCATTCAATGATGTTAACTCAGGAGTTTGTTATCTCCTGATTCATACTGTCGCCAGTATGTTCAGCATATATGTTGGCTCTCGCCCGGGGCGCTCGTGTTGGCATTACCGACATAGAATATAATTCTTTAGTCTCGGCCAATATGCGTTGCACCTTCGTAACAGTTTCCTGCCACGCTTGGCTCAGTGTTATCTCTTTGAGATTTTCACTGAATTCACTCCGTTTTCTATAATGTGTAACCTTATGAACTATCATATGGCAATCGTAACAAAGGGTTTTACCATTATCCACGGAATACATTAACTCAGGAAATTCCGTAGCATGTTTAATATGATGAGCAATAGGATACATACAAAATTTATTGCAAATCTGGCATACCGATTTATCTCTTCCAATTACTGCATCGCGCCAAATCTGTTTTAGTACCCCTATTTCTCTACGGTTTTTACGAATGGAATGTCCGCCTTTCCAATTGTGATTTTTGGAAAGCAATTGAGCCTCAGACTGCTTAATCCTTGTCTCAACAGAAACTTTTCGTCCCTTCATAAAACCCTTTAACCCTTTATTCCATGCTTTCATATCAGTTATACATATAGCGGCAATTTTGTTTACCGTATTCGTTTACAGTCAAAGTGGATTGAACAATGGTGAAATTCCTCTTCGGAATGGTACTGGTTTCAGATAACGTCCCGCCAGCTGTGGAAATATTGCTTATCTTGTCAAAGAAAACTTTATCTCCACGATTCTTGCCAGCCGCTGCTTCCGCGTTGACGAATTGTCTAAACTTCATCATTGGTTGCGCCGCATGGCGAATCTGCTTGCTTAATACGTTATTTGAAAGGTAGCCACCCAAATTGGACGTGACCCATACTTGCTGTCCCATTGGTTAAACTCCTCTTTCTACTTGATACGCTTTTCGCTCGGCAATAACTTCTGCCAAACGATCTTCTTCTGTCTGTGGCGCCCGGGAGACTTTTTCTTCCCCACTCGGACCACCACTTACAGGTGATTTTTTCATCCGTTCCTTAGTCAATTGCTTTGTAAGCGATTTGACCTTGGTGTCGGACTTTTTACCGGCTTTAGTGCGTAAGAGATAAGTAAGTGCATCAGCGACTGCCAACTTCTGACCACCAGGTTGCCCTTGGTAATACTGTGCTTTTTCCGGATCTTTATTCCAGTAAAGCGCCATAGCAATCTGGTAGAGCATACTTGTACCGTTTTTCAGATCCAAGTCTTTGTGAGAATTCGACCATATTTCAGGAACTTTGGTATCGGCATATTTACCATACGCATTTACCGTTTCCTTCCATTCGCCATCAATCTTCTGCTGGCGTTCGGTATATTGCCTCTTCTCACCCTCGTACATTTCAATCAGATCCTGCTTGGTTTGCTTACGGATATGATCCATAATATCCCAGACAAGATTAGAGTCACCTTCCTCAATACCTTTCTTGAGGGCAACCTTTAACTGATCGTCCGTGTACTTAGGCAACTTGCCGTCTTTAGTCGCTTGTTGAGCCTCGACTTTAGCGAGCCTCTCTTCAAGCGCTTTCTTTTCGGCAGTCAGTTTGTCAATGCGCCTCTGAACATTAGGCGTCTCTTCGCTTTCGGCTTCTTTCAGGATCTTGTCAACCTCTGACAATTCCTCTTTCGCAGTTTCTTCCTCTCCTGGAGTTATCGCCGCAGCGATTTCCTCTGCTTCATCGGAGACTTTTTCAGTAGATTCAGCTTCTTCGCTCGGCTCTACAGTAGCCTCAACAGTGGATTTGAAAGGAGCATCACCCTCTGGCAACGCATCCTCTACGGGTGCCTCAGTAACCGGTGCTACTTTGACTTCATCAGCCATTTGAACCTCCTCCAGCGTTTATTAGATACGCAGAAACTTGACAGCGTTTTCTAAGGTAAACGCAGAAACCTTATCTTATGTAATAATACTGCTTGTCGCCACTATTGAAACCTTCTTTACCGCCCGTAACATACTTTGAACCATCGGTTGATTTGGTGTAAACATTTTCTTTCCGAAGATACTTGCAGACTATTTTATCTGCACTATCGTATCTATTCTCTATCCCCTCTTCCTCTTCGATATAAACGGAGTTGAAAGATAAATCTTTATTAAACTTAGCAAGACCCCACTGTGCTTTTTCATTAAGGCACATTATGTAATAAGAATTAAACTCACTCTTATCGAATCTTACTATGCCTAAATCAAAGAGCAAAAACTTGCTATCCAGCGAATCTATAAACTCTTTACTGAACCTGTACCCATTTCCCTTCTTGATAACGCCATCTACCTGCGCCAAGTCTATATCCATCGCCATAACCACACTGTTTATTGCCACGCCCGGGAAAGGTCAAAGATTCGGTTGCCAATTTATGTAGGCTCATATTTGCTCTCTCGCCTTCCCGGACCGTGGCCTGATTTATAATAGAATTTATCAAATTACTTTTAGCTTGGGGGTGACCGGGAGCGGACATAATTCTTTTAACCCGTTTACTCGCCTCCCTATAATCCATTCCCGGTCGTTCGTCCATTATTTCTTCCTCTGAAAGTTTAATGCAATAGCTATGGCCTGTTTCTGGGGTTTACCATGAGCCATTTCTGTTTTTATATTCTTACCAATATTCTTCTTGCCTTTTTTGAGCGGACTCATTTATAACCTCTTTCATCATTAACCAATGGAATTCTATATCTTTCCTCTTTATCTGTTTGTAATACTTTAAGATTATCCTCAATCATCGGAAGTTGCTGTAAATGGAATAAAATCCTACCGTGCAGATCCATCAACGCTTGTTTATATCCAACATAAAACTCCCTGCGTTCCTCCTTTTTAGCACGATCTAATTTACCCGAAACCCAAACATCACCTACCTTGCCTCCTACAGTGTCGATTATCATACGATCCAAAAGCGGGGATATCGTATTCTTCCAACCATCACTATCAAGCGTCTCTTTCACCGCACGGCAGATAGAGAGAGACTTGTTAAGTTTCTTTTCCGATTCGTTTATAAGACTATTGTGCTCCGCCTCCGAATATCCCACTTAGAGCCTCCTTGCCAACTTGCATCGCTGTGTTGGCTTCCATATTGTCCGAATTCTCTTTTACCTGTTGTGCTTCCGCGACTAAATTCTTTTTCTTGTCCTTCTGCGCCTGTAACTCTTTCTGCCCCTTCAATCCTTCAGCAGCCATTTGTTGACCTTGCTGTTGCATCTGCTGAAGCTGTTGCTGCATCTGCCCGATCTTTTCTTGCGCGATAATTTTAGGGTCAGTACAAAAGAGATCAGGGTCTTTGACACCATCTTTTTCAAGCCAATCTTTAAGCGCATTGTACCTGTCCTCCGAATTAACGATGTCCTGTAAAGCCGGGTTCATAATAACCTGAAGGCGCAACGCGGCCTTCTGTGTAGCCAATTGCTCATTCGCTACTTCCAAATCACCATTGGATTTTACTTCGGCAGGAAAATCAAAATCGTCTTTAGTGATTTCAACTCCATCAATATAAATTGATTCACCCATACGATCTGCAAGAATTAGGAAAACCTTGTTATAAACCTTAGACAAAGATTCATTCCAAGATATAACCTCAAGGTTTAGGGTTCCAGCATTGTTCTGAATACCTTTATCTATTTCTCCAAGCGTCTTTCCCCCACCAACATTGGTGGCGTTCCGGAATAACTGATCATTCACAGAAAGATATTCTTCCGTGTATGCCTTTAGTATTGTCATTATCTCGGTGGAGTTTGGATCAGGTTTAGGATAGTCACTAAGTTGTTTAATTTCCGCACCAAGTTGTCTAACAGGAAGTTTAGCTCCCGGTATCATGCGCACATGCGCATCCATGATCTCCGAAGTGTCTAAGACTTCCCACATCGGGGTATTCGACATTTCGTCTCGAATAATCTTATTGTTGATACAGCGCTCCATAATCTCCTGCATTGCTCTAATTTGTTCAGGAGTGCCACGAGAAGCGAGATAGCGAGAATCTTTTGTTTCATTGTCATCCTTAACATAAATTGATCCTCCGAAGTTAAACGGAAAATCTATATCCTGCGCCAATGCCAATTCCGGATCCATAGCATCAGCGAAGAAGGTAAATATTTTTCTATAAAAAGGTTCGGTATCACTATCACGATACCAACACGAAATCATTTCCATCCTATAGAGATCAGTACGGGAAGTATTATCTTGGAGACCTTCATTGCGGGCCTTTGTAGATTCTACCTGCTCCTGATCCCCTGAAGTCCAGAAGGGGATAAGTTTCAAATCTTTCTTTAGAAATATCTCGTCAGCTATTAACTGTTCAACAATATGTTGGGGAAGGAAAAATTCTTCCCGAATCCTAACCGCTTCATCAATATCCCTGGTATAAGAAGGAACGGTAATATTAATCGGATCAACCACATCAACCATCGGGATGGATTTATAATCTACAAGTTCAAACTCAATCACACCTTTCCCGGAGTTAAACTGCTTCAGTGCATCAGCAATAATCTTCTGGTCTTCCTTATCCTCAGGATCTAAACCATACTTATCGGAGAAATATAATTCCTTCTTCGCCCTCGGCAGGGCCTTAAACATTTGCAACTCTGTCTCATCCATCTCGGCAAGATCAATAGATTTAGAATTCCTACGGCAAATAAACTTTTCAGAAACCTTAAATATACAATGACCATATTGCTTGCGATTATCCGCGGCCAGTAATAATTTATGAAACAAATCCATATCAGTCGAACGCAGAAACATGTTCATAGCCAACTCTGCATTCTTAGCCTTCTGTGTAAGTTCCGGGGTTTCCTGCACGCCCTGGGCAACCCTCACCCTGCACATTTTCTTAGGAGACCACGCAGATAAAACTAAATTAGGAATAGACTTTTTAATAAGTTTATCTGTTTCAGGAAGAGGAATGTCGGGTGCACCGGGGTAAGGGAAACTTGTATAACGTTTCACCCCAAGACGCTGATTAACAGCGATAACCATTTTCTGGCGCCAAGTCATTCTGTCATTAGCATCAATCCTAACCTTACTCCGAATGTCCCTAAGATAATCCAAATACTTCTGCGAAAATTTAGGTTCTATTGATTTGTCTTTAGCTTCATCTAATGCCATAATATTTCCTCTTTCACTCCTTCATGGTACGACCAACCGTATGCGTTAGTCTGTGACTGATTATTAAGAAACGCATTCTTCGCCCTGCCGAAATCCTTGGCCGAATCCCTCATGTTCTTCGCCCCCCACAGCCCTAAGATAAAAGCATCCGCGCGGTCAGGAGAGCGTCCCAATCTTGTCTTCACTTCATCCTTCGGCTCCACAACAATCTTCCCATTCGATCTATATGAATGTTGCACAACGCCCAACTGCCGGATTAATAAAGGATCGTTAATAATGGAAACCCTCCCCTTCTCAAATTGCTCCCGGGCATACCACCAAATCTCACTCTTCAAATTTACAAACTTTTCAAAATCATTGGCCCGCTCCCCGCCATTAATCGCCAACACTTTCTCGTCCATTTCCCTAAGCCGGTCAGTAACTCCGCCACCCAGCGCCGCATCATCTACCACAAGCATCTTAGCGTTATAAACTTTTCTCTTGTTAATAATGCGACCAACAGTTTCCATCAAGGATTGTTTATTACTGACATCCTGCTCGACCAACCGGTTGCCCAATAAATAATCAATCACAATTTCATCATCCCCGAACCGCGCAATATCAGAGGACACAATCCTTTTCTCCTCAATTTCTATTTCACAATTAACCGCCCTGCGGATCCAATCGTTCGGAATAACCGCCTTCCCATTCGCCAACTCATCCCACGACCCCTCCAGAAAAATCTTCACCCAATCTTCGGGAAAACTCTCCCGGAGTTTCGCCTCATAATCAGTTGGTAAATATGGATTATCCTTGGGCAAACTCGGGATAAATTTGTAATCCGGGTTGTCATTAAACACAAACATATCCTTCAGCCAACAATCATCCGGGTTGCTCGCCAATAAACCAAAGAAGGGCGGGAAACTCCCATCGTTCATTTTCTTGCGTAACCTCGATTGGAATAAAAGGAAGTTCTCCTTGGGAATTTCCGACGCTTCATCTAGGGCAAACCAACCAAGTTCCATCGACTTCAACTTGCTCACATTCTCGGCCTCGCTCATCCCCATATAAATAATCTCAGACCCGTTTATAAGTCGGATTGTATGTTCAGCCAAATTATGCGAGGCAATTATTTCCGCCGGAAAACATTCCTCAATACACTTCAACGTAGAGTTCTTGAAATCAGACAGATGGTACCTACACATGACCCCACGATTGCCAGGATACATCAGGCTCAACTCTTTTGCCTCCTCGCACAGCCATCTGGTCTTCCCCCCTCCCATCGCCCCACCAAAGAGCTTGTAGCGCGAATTAGCCCTATGCGCTATGGCTTGTGTGGGAGTCGGATTATAGGTACTTTTGTATTCCATAATTACGTAGGCGTTGCCCCAGTAGTATTTCCTTTCACAGTTGGATTTGTAATTGTTCCCCCGCCTCCTGTTTGATACCATACCGGATAATTCGGATAATACGGAACCGTTGGATAATAAGGTTGATACGGAGGATACTGATTTCTCCACGGACAATTACAACAGGGACAACAACAATGATTTGACATATTAGGTTGCATATTTAGATTGCCGCAATTACCACTATTGTTAATATTGTCCATCTATCCTCCTTGATAATTTTGAAAACTAAAAAAAATCCTGAAACATTTAGACCAAATTCACCTGGATAACATCTTCGTTTGGTAAAATTAAAAATTTGCTTTCACCGGTACTACCTTCTATATCCGTATGGGACCCATTCGCCGGCGTGATTAAATTTTGCCTGCGCTGTGCGATTTGCTCCCGGTCATGGTCAATACTATCAATAGCCCTTAGTATACTATCTATGTCCATATTGTGCTCCTACTTCCTATAATATACCAAATGTAAACTTGTTATGTATTGCTATCCTGTTGTATATCAACTACTTGTGTTAATTGAGGTACACTTACATCAATTACATTCTCAGACTTTTGTTGTAACTCACTATTTTGCATGTCAGGGCGCGGCACATTGCTGTGGTATTCGATCACTCTGTCATTACTCACAGCCAAGCTTAAATCTTTGGGCAAACATGCACTTGCAAACTTTATAAGTGTAGCAGTATCAACACCTTCCAAGTCTTTATCGCTCGTAATTCGGCGCAGCAGTATCCGAAAGAGCTTATCTCGAATAATTGGGAGCGTGTTCTTACTACCTTTTGGCCTTCCTGGGCCAGCCTCTTGTCCCGGCTTAAATGGCATTATCTTATTTCCTTATTAATAAAGCACCCAAAATCATTGCTTTGTCTTTACAACAAGTGGGCCCTTGGCGTGTTTTATTATCTTTATTAATTAATTGCCTTATATCGCTCAATTTCCCATTACCCTGTTAATAACCTGTTAATACTTGACGCATATTTGACACATATTTTCAGACTTTTGTTGTGCCGCAACGAGTTACGCATTTGACACATATTTTCAAAGACTCTTCTCCTACACTATATATTACTTATATTCTTCTTTTTACTATAAGAAGGATAAAAACGTGTAAATACGTCAAAACGCTCTATTTTTGTTGTAAGTCGTTGCCCCCCAAGGGCGACATATTTGACGTATTTTTGACACATGTACACATTTCTTCTGTTTTCTTGCTCGGAGCCGCCTCCCTGACGCTCAGGGGGGTGAAATTATTGCTCATGTCGAAGCGTACCCGGCAAGAGTTGTCCCGGGAGTAGCTGCAAGTTCTCTCTATTGAAAAGGCGCCAATGGGCGCCTGGGTTTTTACTGGAAGATTACGGATACAATTTATTGCATTACAATTATGGAAAGTTTGGGACATCCAGAGATCTCCTTAGTTACTATTTCTAGTTAAAGCATACACTATGATTTGGGAATGTTGAGTCTTATTTTTTTATATGCGTTGGTTATTACTAAACTTACGGCAGCGTAAGAGATGCGGCGGCCGTCCAACTGGGAGATTTGGCGCCAGTTTTTTTTGTTGTAGAATTTCCATAGTAGATAATTCATCTCTCGGGATGTGAGATGATAGTGCAAGAGCCGGAAGTATAAGTTCCAAAAGTCCATGTTGTGCATAAATAAAAGAGCCACCGCGTGCGCTCTTGCTCAGAGACGCAACTTAATACGGTGGCCTCACGACTAAACGTGTCAGCTAATCTATCCTAATTTTTCTCGTTTCTGTATGATATCTCCGGTCATGATCTTCCCATCTGAAACTTTGAATTCTACTGTGATTGTGCCAAAGCGCATTTCTTCAGCTCGCCGCTTCAATTCATTTATTATTATTATCTGTTTATCTTCACTCATGTGGCTGCTTTGTTGGTTTGATTAATAGTTTACTAGCCAACCTAAACTTCTCCTTCTCCGGTAGCGTGGCCAGGATCTCTTCGTTGGTGATTTCTTTGTGGCAATGTGGGCATTTCATTTCTTTTTTTGCCCATATTTAACCCCGCGCCAGTACGCCCGGTGAGCCAACTTTTTCCTGTCCGCGAATTGCAGCCAAGCTAGGCCGGCTACCACTATGATCATAATGATAATGAGCACCGAAAGCAACGTCATCTGATTCCAGGACCATTGAATTGAAGCTATTAGTTTACCAAAGAATGCTTCGGCTTTTGGTTCAAGACCCGCATACCAAGTATCTAATCTGTCCAACGGTTTCCACCAGGGCAAAGTCATCTTTTTAGCATCCCTTCTATTTGTGCTGAAATTATATCCAAACGGTCATTGGCTCTTTGCCTATCACTGTCTAAAATTAACACTTCCATAAAGAAACATATTCCAACAAAACACCAAAGTGCTACAATCCATTTTTTCTCATTCATTCCACTCTCCTTTGTAGTCGTCTTTGTCTTCATCCCTGCTAAATAGCCACATAATAAATAGAAGCAGAAAGATTACACCGATTGCTACTAAAATCTTCATCCCCCTACCTCGCTTGATTTTGGGTTAGGTTACTTACAACTCTGATTAATTCATTCAACTTATAAACTATTTGCAATAATCTACTGCCGTCGTCAGAATATCCTTTGTGCAATATTGATTGGCTTACTGCACTTAACACAAACACATCCAACAACCTTTTCACCATCATAATAATATTGAGCCTTTGGTTCTTCACACCCGCACTCCTGCGATTTGGGTTGATAATCTGCTGATAAGTCGCATTGCCGATTGCATACTTCACAAGTATAAATAATGTGGGATTTTACAGAAGAATTGCAACATGCCGATATGGGGAACATCTTGGGCTTCTTTGGCTCTGGGATGGGCTTACCGCAAGTTAAACATTCGTTACCTATCGTTGCTTTCATTTTTGGGTTAGGACACTCACACTCCTGCGATTTACTGCCACCACTTATACCATATTGAATAGGATTACCATTTTCATCGTAACCATTACCCTGCGTGGGTTTGGGTATAAATAGGTCTTGGATTTCCGCAGCTAACCACATAGAATTATTCGGTATCATATCTTTTCTTTTGAATAATAATTTTGCGATTTCCTTTCTTTGGGTCATCTCCTTGTCCTGTTTGCACTCCTTTATCAAATCCGTTACTTGGTCGTAGGTAAGTTGGCAAGCCAAGGAAGCAATGGTAAGCCTTATCTCGCCTTGGTCATCATAAGGATTATTGGTTAATTTGCCTTTTAATATAATATTCTTCATCTCATTCCTCCTTGCACCGTAGGTTATTCATTTATGACCTCTCTAATTTCATCTAAAGTATTTTCTGGAAAATTAGTTGTTTTCTTTATCTCGTCTATTTTTCTTGCTAATAATTCTAATGCTTTTTCTATCTTATTCATTTATGACCTCCTTGATTATTTAGTAAATATTATATCGCCTTCAAATAAATTAGCAGGCACTCTTACCCAAAAGTTAGAAAAGACTACACACTTACCATTTTCTTTTGGTGAAATCGCATATTCCTTTCCCCTTTTTAATTCTAATTTATTACCCTCACTATCTTCAATGGTATAATCTTTAATACAAATACTATGATAAGTTTTCACTGCTCCCCCCCCTAAAATTAGTGTTCAGTTAAATACTCTTTCATCACCGTCTTTTTTCTTAATACTACCCAGCATCTCGGACAACCTAATCCACCATCACCGTCAATATCTGGTTCACAATCACCTACCTTACAAACCAATCTACATTTAGGATTTTGGCATTCCATTAACACATCTGTTATTCTCATATTAGTGTTCAGTTGGTTGCAATTCCTCTATGGTGATACGGACTTTTCTTGGTTTACCACTTTCAGGAGTCCAGTTTTTTATAAACCCACGAACACGATAAATTTCGGGAATAGATATTATTTTTAGGCGATTTACAAAAGTTGCTTCCCCTAAGTATCCAAATTCTTTTTCCCAAGCACAATATGTCCACCCCGTTAAACTTTTCTTCTTCGCTTTACTATCCATTACTCTCACCTCCCTATGTGTTCAGTTGGTTGCTGTAAATAAGTTACGATTGCTTTACCTGTGTTTCTATAAAGCCATTTATCATCTGAAGAAGCCGAGTCTTTCCATTTACAAGGAACATAATCTGCCTGATATAATGCAATAGCTATCTTCTCTACATTAATTTTCTCCCTCAACTTCTGGTAGTCTTGGATAATGGAAATTGCGGAAGAGAGGGCAGGTATAATTTCTGCTTTCCAATCTGTCCATTCATTACCGACTAACAGAGCAAAATGAGCTGGGGCTTGCTTAAAATCGTCTAACTTCTTCACCACTTCATCTGGGGTCATTGGTTAGTCCTTTCTTTCCGGCGATTTAAAATCCCAAGGTGGATTTACTTTATTACATTCGCAAGGTTTACCTGCCCCACCACATTTACAAACTTCAAATTCTATACCCGAATGATTTTCACATACCCAACCCGTATCATTGCACTTATCACAACTCATTTAGACCAAGTTTCTAAAACATTGAGTATTCCTTTTTGGATATACTCTATGTTTTTATCTGCCTCAATTTCTATAACCAATTTATTCTCTGTTGTTTGAATTTTTATTATCTTAATCATTTTAATAACCTCCCATTTTGACCTTCTTCTCTGTCAATATCTTCTTGAGTATATCCGCAAGCGTGTTCTCCACACTTAGGGCAAAAATCATAATCAGGATAATCAGGCATTGTAGCGTGGCAACATTCACTATAATAAGTTTCAGTTCTCATCTCACCTCTCCTATCAGTTCTGTGATTAAAGTGGTTAATATTAGTTAATTGTATCCCAAATTAAATCTACTATTTCTATACCTGAAACATTTTTAATATCAGTTTCCTTGTCCAAAAGTTCATTGACTTTTCTAATCGCTTCTTCGTAATCCCAACTATCCATTTCTATTTTTAAGCTCATATATGACACTCCTTTTCTTTTCGTAAATCAGTTAATGTTTTCTCTTTACTAAAATCATCATCTATACAGGCAAATAAAATATAACCACTATCGGTTATCTTAAAACCTGTATCTGGGTCAGTATGATGTTTATATGCTTCTGACATATTTTCCGCTTCTACATCTTTATATTCAACCTCTCCACAAACTCTGTAAATTCTATACTTCATCTCAACTCTCCTATTAGTTCTGTGATTAAAGTAAATTCTCTGTTGTATTATTTATTCTTCTTTCGGCGATTTTGAAGTATTCTGGAGATATTTCTATGCCGATAAAGTTTCTGCCAAGTTCTTTACACGCTATTCCAGTAGTGCCACTTCCCATAAATGGGTCTAAAACAGTTTCTTCTATTTTACTTGCACACTTGACAATATACTTGCACAAGTCAGGGTCTTTGGGAGTAGGATGTCCAATATTACGAGGTCGAGGACTATTCTTGCTGGTATCAGCAGTATTTATCATAAACCAATTCTTACCCAATCCCTTAACCTTTTGTGGTTTTGCTCTACCCTTTGCAATCATTAAAATAGGAACCCAGCAATCAATCAAAATGTCAGTAGAACGACTTTGAGAAAAGTTCTTTGTACAAATAAAAGTATCAAACGAAAATGTTAATTTAGAAAGTTCATAAATCTTCTTTTTCGGAAACCAAATAAATCCCATACAATTATCTTTAAGTACTCTCATAAACTCAATGTACAAGTTCTCCATAAATGGGAAAAAGTCTATATAATCCCATTCTGCCTTGCCTATCCCATACGGCGGGTCAGTCAGCACTAAATCAATAGATTTATCGGGTATCTTCTTCATCTCAACTAAACAATCGCCCAAAATCAATTCTATACTCATATCGTTACCGTTACGGTCAAAATTCCAGCCGCAATCCAATAGATACACCTACGCCAATCACCATAAAATCCGTAGACTAACGAAGCACATAAATCAAGCACGATTAAGATTATCGGGAACAAATTCCTCACTTTATCTCTCCTATCAGTTCTGTGATTAGTTGGTTGCGACCCTTATTAAATTTTATATCAATAACATTATATCCGCCATTAGGCATTCTAATATGCAAAGAAGGATGGGTTGTTTTATAATTCTTTGCTTTCTTCCCCTCCAGCCATTTTATAATCAGGGCGGTGAGGGAGGAGGATGTTTGGTCTATGTTCTTTTCATCTTGACTTGGAATGTATGGTTCATTGTTGCCATTACAATTCTGACAATGTTTATGTATCAA
>Ga0180732_1000967_pt1 | contig 19800 bp, 30 predicted proteins | sample KR11_01MetaG_FD_148674 | JGI IMG/M metagenome (GOLD analysis project Ga0180732, IMG submission 148674) | Groundwater microbial communities from the Olkiluoto Island deep subsurface site, Finland - KR11_0.1 MetaG | ecosystem: Environmental > Aquatic > Deep subsurface > Groundwater | place...
TACGATCCGGGCTTTATGGGCCTCGGTCAAATTTACTGTTGTTCTTATTTTCATATTCTTTTCCTTTGCCCCGAAAAAGGGGCATAAACACATATACGACATACGAGCATATATACTTTTCGTATATCTCACATACGAAAGGTATATATGGTTATGATGTATAAGAAGTGTGCAGGATGCGACAGGAAATGGACGCATCAACAGAGGCGCAAAATCCGCTTGCCCAAAAGCAAGACCTCACATGCGATTTGTGAGGGTGTGGGTTGTTGCCGGGACGGATACCTAGCATTGACCGGCTGCGGTAGCTGTATGGGTTTTGTGCTGTCCACCTGTGATCGCATCCTGCAAAGATTGAGGTCGTATGAAAGAAATAATGGTAAAAATGGATGAAAATACCCATTCAATCCTGAAAAGATGGAAGGAACAGCTTAAAAAACAGGGTATAAAGGTTCCTCTCGGTGCCACAATCCGGGAGATGGAGAAACTGGTAAAAGATAGAAATGTGGGTTTTTCTAAAAAGGACTTGAAGGAAATTAATCACGCCTTAGAAAAACTAAAAGAAACATTGGAGAAATATAATAATCCAACATTCTCTGATGTTGTCGTTAAAATGGATACGATGATCAAAGAAAAAGAAAAAAGTTTTGATTATATGAAAGGACGTTTTGACGGGGATTAAAATTTGGAGATAAATATGAGTAAATGTAAAAGATGCCATAGAGAAATAAAATCCAAAGTCCGTGTCGAATGGATACGGGCCGGTGTGCTGGAGTAAGATGCTTGCCGCACACCCTGTCGCTGTCGGCAAGACCAGTACCGAGAAATCCTTTGTGCCGATATTTGAACAACTCTATAAAGAGAAGACAAAGAAGAACCTGACAAAGATCCACAGACCGCACACGGGGACAGTGATCTTATGAAAAAGATTTATAGAATAGAAATACTAAAGTCCGTTGATGGTTGGTATTATGAGGTTTATCTACCTCAAGATAAAGCAACAACGGATATCGCAAATAAGATAGTAGCGATATTGGGTAATGATATTGAAACTGTAATTGGTAAATTACACAACCCCGGAAGTGAATTTTCTCATCCTCGTTTTGCCAAAAGTTGGGCGGATAGACTAAGAGATGAGAAATTGAACGAAATCCAGATGGATTTACTCTCATCTTTCTTGGTCGGCCACTGGAAAGAGATCTCAACAAGCGAACACAGAGTTGCGTTCGAGCGGATACTTGAGACACTTAATCCGGGTGCTTTGAAGGCTGTAAAGCACTTGCAGAAGGTGATGTAATGCCACCCTTAAAAGCCCCAGTAATTAAGTTGCCCGATCTTGAGCATTTCAAGTTACCTGACCCTGAAAAAAAAGGGGTAATGTGTACTGAATGTAAAAAGGTGCACTGGAATGTTATCAGTGTAGACGTAAAAAGGGCTATCTTATGTGTAAAGCTCTAAAGCAACTTAACGGCGAACGTCGGAGATTCCAGGGAACGTTTGTGCGATGCGGCCAGAAGCCGGGCTGGAAGGGAAGCACGCTGACCACTATCTTGCTCAAGGATATCAGGGACGCCGCAAACGGCAGGATTGTGAGCGATCATCTCTGGTTCAATCTCACAAAAGAATTTGACCTTGCATTGAAAGAAGGTGATGTAATTTCTTTTGATGCTCGCGTAAAACTATATTATAAGGGGTATAGGGGATACCGTGAAGATGTAAATAAACCTGTCGAGATGGATTTTAAACTATCGCATCCTACAAAGGTTGTTCGGGTGGAAGAACAGAAATCTGTCTGGCATTTATTAAAACACGACGACCATGAGGTTTATTGCGGCGAGAATAAAGCAAACACTATCGCAACAGATGATGTTTCAATTGTAGAATGCACTTCATGCTTAAAACTTAAAAAGGAGGAATTGTGGGGTGCGGGAGGCTGAAACATGACAGAAACGCTTGATCTAATGAATATACTCAGCACCAGAGTTCAGCAGCTCTGCGCCAAGAATCCTGATTACGAGACGCTCCTGCGCACAATCATTCAGGTTGACCGGCTGTACGAGAACGATAAGTTCGGCTGGCAGTTCGCAGATTGTCAGGGGCTGGCAGGAGCGCATATACCTGTACTCATGCAGAACGGCATTCTACGATATGGGTATAAGAGCAATTCAGCTACCCATTACAGGCTTGCAATGCCTGCTGATGAACTGGAATGCCTTCTGGATGATATTGAGTTGACACGGCTTGAAATTGAAAAAGAGAAACTACAATCAATGAAGTCTACCGAAATGCAGACTTCTGTAGATCCTGAAATGATAAAGAAATTTGAACAATTAATAGCAAACGGAACTGATATGCTGGAATATTTATATCCTAAATTGAATCCGCATGTCATAGGTATGGCTAAAGAGCGTAAAGCCTGCTTGATATCCATAGCCAGCTCAAAAGATAAAAATGGGATACGCCGCCGCTCGCACGTTTTATTATGGGGTCCTCCCGGAACTGCTAAGAGCGCAATACGTGACTGGATAAAACATAATCTTAATGCTGTTGCTGTTGGCCCCGCATCATCTGAAGCGGGACTTAAAGGTGATGCAAGAGCAGATACCCCTGGAGCCCTTAGCATGGCGCATGATGGTGTGATCGTGATCGAAGAACTTGACAAATTTAGTCGTCCAGATTTATATAAATTTTATGAGGCGCTTACATCTGGTTTTTATGAAATTAATAAAGGTGAAATCAGAAAAACATATCAGGCTGAAGTTCGTGCAATAGCCGTTGCCAATTCTAAAGAATTACCAGAACAACTTTTAGATCGATTTGACATGATCTACGAAGTTATTATCCCTGATTCAACAGTCGAAAAGAAAATTACCGACAATTTATATGATTACTGGGTTAAACCAAAAGAAGATTACAGAGGCGAGGAACTGCGACAATATTTGATGTGGATAAAAGATTACGAGCCGACCATCTCAGATGAAGTATTGTATAAATGCAAGCAGATTAAAAATTGCTATATTGACCTTAATGATGATAAAAGACCGAACATCCGGCAAAAAGAAGGTCTGATGCGCGTGGCATTTACTATTGCAAAGCTAAATCATAGACCGTTACGCGCAAGCGATTTTGTACAGGCTGTGTCTTTAGTTGATGTTAAATTCAATGAGGGGAGAATCCGGGCACTCGAAGCTATAGCTAATGCTGATTTATCGAAAGTGTAATAAGTCTTGCTGTAATTTGTCTATGGCGCCCGGCTCGGCGCCAGCCTTCCGCGCGGTTTGAAATCTGCAAATAGTTTGTTCCGCCATTCATCTTCCCTTTTTTTGAGAATCATGTTCGTACACTCCACGCACCTCTGATTACCCGTCCAAATCCAGCGGCAATCGAGGCAGTTCTGTTCATCCAAATTCATCACCATCTCTGACATGATTTTATGAATTTGTATATCAACTGCTCCGCTAACTCCCGTTTACGCATATTTTCCCAGACAAAATCCATTGGAATTTCAATACCATAATAGATGCAGGTCTGGTCGTGATTCTCTTTATTCTTTCTATCAGTTACTTCCCATGTAACATCTATTACTTTTCCATCCGACACGCACCACGCATGCTCTAATGGCAGTAAACCGTCGAAAGCATAACCCTCGATATATTGTATGTCCTCCGATGCCTCCAACGCCAGCAATTGACTGTTGTAGTAGCATTGCTTTGATTTGGGTTTAAATGTCGGCACTACAACATTTTTGCTCGGTTCTCTGCCGATAAATAATGTGCCATGAGAAAGAATATATCCCTCAATGTCAATGCGACTTGAATGTATTTTGCTTACGCATTCAAGATATTCAATAAAGACTTTGACTTTTTTGTTTGCTTTGATAGTTTTCATGACACATCATTTAAGATTATTCCTGATTTTTTTGTTTTTGCTCATTCCACTGCTTGATTATACATTCGAGCGCCTCTGTCATGTTTTTATGACAGTGCTCGGCATAATGCTGGTGGATGAGACCAGCTATTTTGGGACTAACCTTCCGGAAATTTAAATCCATTTTATCACCTCTTATATGGGTAGTTAAAATTATACCACGTGACGTCCTCCCCTCCCTCTCGGAAGGGGACTTCTCTGCCCCTCAACCCCATGAGGTTAATCCCTCCCGGTATTCTTCTGGAAAGGTCGGGATGTACCCGGCAGTAACGCCAGCATCTCACCCTTTCGGGCTTCGTACTTGCACTCACCGTGCTCCGGGTGGGTAATAGTAAGTGTGCAATACTCTACCACGTATACCCGCTGTTGATATCGGTTCGTTGCATTCGGATCGGGAGTGCCCCAATCTGAAAGACACACTTTGTCTGCTTTGATGTTATGACGGTCAAGGCTAGTTTTGTCTTGATCATCATTTCTTTCCGAGGGCAGGGCAACGCCCTCATACGCTGCAAGGTCCCCCTGCACGATTTGCAGGTCAGTGTAGTCCCTGAACATGTTCTGCTCATTCAGGGGTGTAAGAAAGCGTATGCTACCGTCAGGGTAACAAAACATCTTTCCTTCAAAGAGCTGAACATATCCAGTTGCTCCCTGGAACATATACCATGGGTGTTTTGGATTTGCCATATTGAACCCCGTTGCATCACCAGTCTCTTCCCAATGCCCCTTTACGGCATCAGGAGTGTCTCCTGAGTCTGGGTCGGGAACGAACTTACATTCGGACAGGGGGATGAACTCGCCATATATAGAGCGAGTGTAAAAACTACCACCATTATGGCTGATTGTTACATGAGCCCCTATTGGGCTTGGATCTGTCAATTCAAACCTTACATTTGGTACGTTAAGTTCTGTGAGCAAGGTCAGCTCCGGGACTTGGAGTAAGGAATCGTTTGTTTTATGCAGGAACTTGATCACATCCTGCCTCCTGTGGTGGACGCCATAAAGTCTTGGCTTGTGTCCATCCCATGGGAAGTAGCCAACATAAACATCAGTTCCCTGTACCACTATAAGGTAACGATGTACCTTTTCAGAGTGGTTTGGCGTCCACTCGGCATAGAACAATGCCTTCCCGTCGCCGGGGCCTTCTGTGATAAGTTCTGTGATAAGCGTTGACGCCACCTTTCGGTGGTGTTTCAGCCCTTCCATCAATGATACCACGGCTCCGATTTCGAGATCTTTCCCTATTTCCATTTTCTGGATTGGGGTAACCCCTACCAGATCAAAAGACAATTTCTCAGCCAAGGGCTTCCTGCCAAGGACATGCCCAACAGGCAATTTATCCTTTGTGATATCTGCGTGCACCCTTGCCGCAGGGTGCCAATATCCATGTCCGGCGTGTATGTGCTCCTTGACATCGCCGTGCATTCTCTCTTCGTTTTTAAAATTTTCATTCATTTCATTTCCTCCTATAATTTTCCATGTGAGAAACATCCAATATCAATTTCGTTTATATTATCGATCTTGTGCTTTGCACAATAATACAGATAATTCATATTCTCTAATTTCCCATTTCCATATGCCCACACCAAATAATGTGTGGCAGTTTTTCCACACACACCACACTTTTTAGTCATTCTTTTCCTCCTTGTCTTGGGGCTTTCATTTGCCCCGCCTTACACCCCACAACTTCGTTACACACTATTTTTACGTGTTGGCAATTCCAACACGAGTGCGCTACATTTTCCTCCCACCCGTTGTCACTTTTCCGACGCGTGGAAGTCCACGCGCCCCCACAATCTAACCGGACGTATGGTGTCCACCCCTTTTTTGCTTCCTCCTTTCTTACTAATTTTTCCATTTTTCCCTCATACGAGAGGGAAAACCAATCTTTTTCTTCTGCCCACTGGCAATCCACACAATACTGGAATGCTGTTTGTTCATCGATTTCTCGAAGTACAATATTATTGCCCCCACATATGGGGCAAATCCCTGTTATACTTGTTTCACTCATTTTCTTTTCCTCCTATTTTGTTACTATTGTAACAATAGTAACAAATAGTAATGATAGTATATATAGTTATTGGTCAGAAAACATGTAATAAAAAAGGAGGGAAAAATCCCTCTTATTCACCTGAGTATCTTATTTATCTTTTCCGCAACCACCACGCTGCCGCTGCCGGTCAGATGGTAATCGTGCACTGCGCCGGGGATGATAATAATATTTTTAATAGCCCTTTTCATTCCCATTAAAATGCTGTTTGCCACTTCGATATCCCGTTTGTCGACTATGGTATCGTCCCCGTAGGCAATGATCCATAGTTTCGGGCCATGCCCATTCCTGAATACTCCCTCGGAAACATAGGGCCGCAGGGAATTGTTCACCCTGAACGCGGGCGGGTTAAAGCCCTCGATCTCCAGACCAACAAGCTGCGGGGTTGTAGTAACCGGCGCTTTTGCGTTGTACCTGTTTATCTCTTCCAGCAAAGGCAGTTCTGAATTAAGGATCCCATCCGGTTTCGTGAAGAAGAATCCCGTCCATGCATCAGGCTGAAGCATAAAGTACATGCCATTATTATCTGCGACCAGATACGGCAGGAAAGAATATGCATCCAGCCAACTCAGGAGCGACCAGTTCACCTGCTGCGGCGGTGCAGGAGCGATCAGGATAACATCTTTTATCCCGTATTTCTTGAGGTTAACCTGTTCCTGGGTCATGGCAGCCGTTAATCCGTGCTGACTGTGGAATATCGCAAAATCAATTTTGATGCCGTGCTTCCTGAGTTCTTCATTTTTAGTAAGTCCTTCAAGAACCAATCGATCGATATTCGCATAATCCTGAAGCGTGAGATCTCCGAAGAGCATACCTTTCGGCATACTGCTGTTCCCGTGCCCCGGCAGATCCGGGACGAAGATCATTGATATATCTTTGTTCTTTTTGAACAGTGCCGCAATCAGATTTTCGTATGATGCTGCACTGTGCGCAAATCCTGCGCCTGCGTAGCCTATTTTACCCTTGTGTTTCGCCGCTGGGTTTTCATATACCTGTATGTTTATGTCGGCAGTCACTCCGGGCCTGAACTCTACGTTCATGGTCATTGAGCTCAGTTTGTATGGAGCCTGCCCTTGCTGATGTTGTTCACATGCCTGTACCACAGGGATTCCCTGAACCCCTGCTAAAACGAGCGCTATTAATAGCGCTACGATTCTGGTTTTTATATCTTTGTTCATATTTTATTCAACCTACCTCATGAATATTCTCGTACTTCTGGGAATTCTGATGCGAATTTATTGAACAAATCAGGATAATTCTTTTTTAGTTTTATTATCCTGCCCGTTTCGAACATAAACAGCCCAGCCCAATTCGAATATCGGCTGTATTCATATCCATCCGCCTTAGCTTCCAGATCATACCATTCGAGATATGGCAGATCATTAGATATAATGTATGCCCATATCTGCTCCCATGTCCAGTTAAGTACAGGACAGCAGTGAAACACCCCATCTGATTTTGTATAATAAAAATTGCCTTTGTTCTTTAGTTTGCTCCGCCCGGTGCTTTCTTGCGACCGCAATCCTATAATAGAGCAGTCGATATTATATTCGACAATTGCCTTTTTAACGCCAGCGATCAAGTTTTGCTTTACTCTATCTTTATTGATTTTATGTAAATCCCCCATTTCATGATATATCTCAAATATCGATTGAGGCGTTCTTACCTGCCTGAAATTGATTTTATTTTTAAAGAAATATTCACTGTAAGTACTCAATGCATCGGGTACATCCCCACCATAACCTCTGTCGATATTAATTACTAAAATATCGGGTTTAATCCGCCTTGCCATATCCATACATACAAGGCTGTCTTTCCCGAAGCTGAAACTTACAGTCGGATTCTTGCATTTTTCTACTGCTTGTTGTATCGACAATACTGCTTCTACAAGATTGTTTTGATACTCTTGAGTTTTCGCATGAAGTAAAAATCTTCTTTTATTGATTTCATTCATTGCCATTTATATCACCTGTTTCCATTTGTTTTCTCGAAAACCATATTGCAGCTAAACACAAAGGAATTACAATGAATATACGCTTTGTAGCGTACCAAAACCAGAAATCAGCAATTGTCGGGCTTTTGATTATCTCCCATGACAACAATGCTAATACTGAAATAATAATCCCTATTTTTATATTAGTAAGTTTTTGTAATGCTGATGTTGCCGCTTCAAGGGTACTGGTAGCCAATCCTATAACTGTAATAGCCAATAATAACCAGCTAAATCCGGTTGAATAATAAAAAACAATTAAAACTAATACCATATATAATCCAAAAAAGAAACTGCCGATTAAAAAGGGGTTTATGTTTTTGGCAAGCAGTGCCCGCTGATGCTGCTGTCCGTCAATGAAAGGTCCGGATATTAATCCTATTCCTCCAACAATCGCCCATGAGATATAATCAAGATTGTTGTTCATAAGCAGAACGTTTGATTTCAATGAGTCGCTGATAAAAATGATAGCGAGTAGTGCACAGACAAGCACAACAAACTGAATAACATTCCGTTTAACAGATGCATTGAATCCATAAATCCAGACTAATACAAAAACAATAGCTGTCAATATAATGGATATATTGATCGTTGTATAATAAGCCATTATTTTTATATTTATCCAAATTGAAAATATCTGAATAATAACCATAGGAACTTTTACATACCAGAGATTGGAAAAAGATAAATATACAGGATATTTTAGAATAAACAATCCAAAAAATAGTAATGCAGCAGAATTTGCCAGTGCCCAGATCAAAAATGGAAGTATCCCTTTTTCAGATATAATACTTGTTCCGACTGCAAAACTTACCCCCCATGCCCAACTCGCAGTCATACTGATACCTAATATGATATCCTGCTTGAGCACGCAGGTCTTTTGATTTACACTTTGCATAGTGGCATGAACGCTTTTGTGAGGTTTGCCCTATGCCAGTACGGACTACGAACAGCGAACAACATCTCAACATCGCATTTCAGATTGAACTGCGCAGCCTCCGATACAGGAATAGGGCGCATCGGTACTCCGTCCCTGACCACACTGTAATCGTGCTCAGAATGATCTACCTTCCATGAACGAACGTTACCGTATCCCTGGCTGCGCTTCTTACCGATGCTGGGAATATACTGCAGCAGTCTTTCGATTTCGGTTTTGTTCCCATTCGCATAGAATACAATTTCTTCCGCGCTGGTATAAGGCATGGGCATGTCATACCGCTTATATTGACCTGAGCCAATGCTGATCTTCTTTTTACTCTCGATATCTGTATGCTTGCGCCATCGCGCAGTACCCTCTACCGCCTGCTTTGGAAATCCAATTGATGCTGAATAAAACGGCTCTTTTGTACCTATCAGCTTCAGGGGCAGTGGAATGTGGAAGACATCGGTCTTGTTCTCAGGTATGTTGAATGCCTTATCCCCCATACATTCCTGCCAGACCGCAGATGAAATAAGAGAATCGAAAAAGATGTAATCTGTAGTCACATAAGGGCTTGTCAGTATTGCAGTGATTTTCAATGGCTCGTTACTCATTGAAAGAACATGGCATCCGTAATCATCAAGTTCTTTGAAATGTTTCATGATTCCCCCCTCCTTATTACACAATTCCTTCAAGTTCGTGCAAATATTTTGTTATGCTGTCTTTGTTTTGCAGCACCCACTCTTCATATTTCTGCGCCGAGTCGGAATCTATAGTATATCCGAGCTGCACCATCCCGAATCCCCGGCATCCAAGACCACCGATTTTCGGGTATTTTGAAAACTCTGCAAGCGTGCTCCAGAATGCACCTTTTTCGAGGTCATTGAAGTTCTTCAGCGTAAAGTAGTGGTAGAACTCCGTGCCTGCTACAAGGACTTCATGAGTGTAGCGCATCTGTTGCTTCTGATCGTCCGGGTCTTGTGAGCCTTTAGTCTTATCCTCCATATCATCCCTGCGGGTGGCAGGACGCTCATCGAGAAGACTATAAATTGATATCTCTGAATCTATACCCGTCCTGCTTTTTGTCTGGCATGATATTGGTATGAGTTGGCCCACATCAAGTTTGCTCTGGATCATCTGCTGCCCGGCGACGCTACCGAACAAAGATACTATCGGGAGATTCTGGCGTATTTTTGTAATGAACTGGGTGTCAATTACACCGCCACCTGCACCTTTCTGGAGCATGCCCCCTGAAAATATCATGTGTTGTAATCCTTCTTTAAGGCTTTCTTTCGAGATGCCAAGCATCTCAAGTAGCCTATACCCGGCTCTCCGTCTGAGAACTCCCCTGAGAGAATTTCCTGACACCACAGGCACCTCTATGACTTTAGTTATACCGGCTTTGCTCGTCAACATCATCTTTTCTCTCGAAAATTTCGAATCTATACTGCGCACGGAACCTATGTGACTGATGGGTTCAAGCGCTGTTATCGTTCCGGAAAATTTTTCTATCATTTTGACACTCCTAAAGTTGTTTGTTTGCTGTTTTCTTTAAGTTCATTGTTCGCTTCTCTCATAAGAAGTACACAAAGTTCGGTTTCAGACCTCAAGATATCAAGTATCTCCAAATCTAAATCTTCTGCCTCTACACTTCTGATAATCTCAAGCACTCTCGGCGCATCTGTGCCTGATATTCCACTATCCATTTTCTCACATAGTTTTTCCAGAAAATGTGATGTAGTGCCTGTTGCACTGGCGGATTTTATCTTCGCTGCAAATTCATCATATATCTTCATCCTTCTACGACTTGAGACATTATCCCAATTTATGCCCCTCCAGCAGCAGGATATCAAAGATACCGCATCCTGCCTGAGCTTTTCTTTGATTTTTTCACATTCCATTCTTTTCACGTTCCTTTTGTTCCTTGTTTGCTTTTCGTTCTTTGAATTTCTTAAGATTCTCTTCGCTCATGTTCATGGCAAAAAGTAGTAACTCAAACTGCATACTCCCACGCTCGTTTTTGATAATTGCTTCATCCTGTATGAACTCATGAAGCCCATATTTCTTAATAAAGTTCTGTTGATAATCACCCGTTGATATAGCAGTCTTTGAAAAAGTACGATAGAGCCTACCCATAGCTTCGAAAATTTGTTTATACTTATTCGGCGAAAACAGTATCTGCGTATCCTCTTTTTGGATATAGAATGATTTTTGAGAATGATTTATTTTTGCACGGAACGCCATGTGCTTTTTCATGCTCTCTGTAACAGCAAATATAAATGGTGGCTGCGGAGTGTTGAAAAGCAACTTTTCAATTTCGTCACGCTTAAAGTAAGTTATTCCCTGCTCAGTCGCTATAAAATTCATGCGCCTGAGTTTCGGCTCCCTGACACATGCATTACACGCCGCACAAACGTGACTTGCGGTCATGTCAACAAGTTGATCATAGTTCGTAAAAGCATCACTTACTGTATTTTCGAGCTTGACACCTTCATGGATGTCAGTACCGCAGAAAGCACAGATGCCACTACACGACTCGGTTTCTACGTGCGGTTTTCCGAGGGACTGATAAATAAGATGTGTTGGGTATATGTGCATTAAATTTACTTAATGTGCATAAAGTATATAAAATGGTACTATCACCGTGTGTAAGGTATATATGTAATGAATGAGTATTAATAAGATATTATGAAAACAAGTATTGAACTGCCGGGTGACCTTATTACAAAAGTAAAAGAATATAATAAAACACATGCAAACAGACCCATTAACGTCAGTGGCGTTTGCCGGATCGCGCTTGAACATGAACTTGACAAAGCGAGTAAAGATAGGTGATATAAATGATCGATATCAAAGTTATGGGTCGAACTCAACCACCCCTTAACATGTCCGTAAGCATCCCGGATGAAATCTATGAAAAGTTCTTGTTTGAGATTGGACGCGATGGGTTCGTGTTCGCAAAGTTCGGGGAGTATACACTGGTATTGTCCATGCAAGTCCACGAAGTTTGCACAACACTGACGCAAGAAGAAAGGTTGGAGATTGGTGCTCCGGAAAATGCCGGGAAAGTGGGTTCGATTCACTCCCATCTCACATTACAATTACAGTCAAAAGACGACAAGATTCTGTGCAAGTGCGGCCACTGGATCGGAGTGGTGGGCACGAAATGGCAGCATATGGCAGTAATAATAACAGATAGTTGCGGTGGTGAGACACCTCAAAAAAGTGAGGTAAAATACCAGGAACGATGCTATTACTGCGATTGTATTGAACCGATACCTGCGAGGGATGATAAATGAGTATCTCAGAAGAAGATATAGAGATGTGCGAAATGTGCGAAAAGGCTGTAGAGATACAGGACAGCTATCGTTCTCGGACTCCTCAACCAGATGATATTTTCGTGGGAAAAATATATCATGGCGCCGTGTTGTTCATGAGTTTAAGTCCAACAAACGTGCCTGTAACAGATGATTATATCTGGCTGCCGAGGCAAAGTCAACTGCAAAAAATGACTGATAAGAATTTGTTCTCATTGATTGAACAGTTCTATGATTTTTGTCATAATGAAACATCTGTATCTATTGAAAGAGATCAGCTTAAAATAAGCTTGGATTTCACTTCCATGGAACAACTCTGGCTCGCTTTTGTAATGTACACGAAATTCGGAAAATTATGGGATTCAGATAAAAAGGAATGGAAGATATGTTCGAAAGATTAAAGAAGCTATGGCAGGAAGCCAAAGACACCGTGGATGCGGAACACACGATCAAAATGATACCAGTGTTCGAGAACAAGCACGAGACCACACCAGTGGATTTATCTGAGACACCCATAGACACTGAAATTGCTGCGCTTGTGACTGAAATGAACCGGGTCGGCATACATACGACATGCTCATGCCAGGATCACGGTGGTGGTGAAGCCTATGTTTCTATCAGACTGGACGAAGGTACAACATACGAACACCGCAAGGATATTTTTGGGCCGGGTCAGGATGAACTGGTTTTGAGGTGGAGGAGGAAATGAATAATGAAAAAGTACACTTTTAATCAAGTAAAGGTAGAAAATGATGTAGGTAAAGAAGTTGATAAAGATGGGAAAGAACGGGGTGTGTGGGGTGTAATACTTGAAGATAACGACATTCCAGTAGGTTATGAATCTAATCGTTGGGGGCATTATATTATGGTATTGCGACCGGTACCGAATGAAAAAAATGAATAATGAAACTGATGAACATCACATAACTACAAGATGTATTATATGTGGTACTCCCATAGATTTTAGTAAAAATCATAGTTATTTACGATATAATGAGTGGCAACATTCCTTCGATCAAAGCTTTCAAAGATGCTTCAAAAAATATTTTGGATACGATCTTGACAAAGAACAATTCGAAGAGTCTTCAAAAATATTCTTTATGAAAGAGTTAAGAAGATTGGTGGGCAAATGAACGCTAACTGCGACTTCTGCCCCGCTTGAGCCTGCACTTGCTTCATAAATTACAACCGATAAAGATTGAAAAACTACCTAACCATGTCCGAGTTGTTTCCTTCAAGACCGCCCGCAGAATCATAGAACAAAATCATTATCTTGGTTACGCTCCCCCTGGATGCAAGTTTTGTCTTGGTATTTATGCCGATAGTGAGATCATTGGGGTGATGATTTGGGGGCACCCTATTGCCAGAATGGAAGAACAGTGCAACACTCTTGAACTCACACGCATGTTTTTGTTTGATAGTCCAAAAAACAGCGAGTCTAAGGCTTTGTCGCTTGCTGAAAAATGGATTAAATTAAATCGGAAAGAAAGACGATTGATAGCTTATTCTGATACTGCGGAGGGACATAACGGAACTATCTATCGAGCCGCGAACTGGAAGTTAATTAAAGAAGTGCGGGCAGAAACTTGGGCAAGGAGATGTAATAGAAAAGGTATAATCGGCGGCAAGAAATTAAAGTTTGAAAGATGCATACAAACAAGTCACCCGAAAAACCGACTCCGCACTTCGTGCGAAGTCTCTATTCCTTAAAATACCTGATACTTAAATCCTCGTCCGAACACATCATATCCTCGCGGATCAGACGGTTCAAGTAGTCCTTCAAACTTTCTCCCGTCCGCGCCAGCTTCTCCTTGACGAGATCCATTCTGATAATTTCCACGCTGGTCTTTTCGCCTTCAATCAGCTTTCGTTTGGGCACCGCGCTCCTCCCTGTACTTGAGGTACGCCTCTGCCTCCTGAACCACGAATTGCAGATCTCGCAGGGAAATGTTCATCCCGGTATCGCAAAACTCAACAGTACCTTTTGGAGATACCACAGCCTGCCCTTCTATGAGGTTGATGCATAGCTCTGCCAGCGCAGATTTAGGTTCTACACGTTCAACAACAAGTTCCTGCTCTGATTGCTCTGTTCCTTGCATCGCCAATACCTCATCGATTTGGTTCAATACAGCCACTTCGATATTATACTCATCTGGTTGATTTAACCCGTTGATGACCTTCCTTGCTGCTATCAATGTCGCTCGCATCTTTCCCTCTGCGGTCGAGTATTCTGCTTTTTCTTGTGCCATTTTATTCCTTGTATCCCAGCATTTTCTTAATCTCGACCGGTACCTTTAATCCTTCAAGGAAGTCCTGTTTCCACGTATTTTTGGCATCAGTATGTTCAATTATGCCTGACAGTATCTCTATTATATGTTCCTGTTTTAACAGTGGGATGAGTTCAACTCTGGGTAGTGTTGCCGCCTGCTTTTCAGCCTGCTCTTTATTTGCATCCTGTAATCTCTTATCCTCAATCGCTTCGTACCAGCATCGCGCATCACACAGTCCCAGATCCTCTCCCTTGACACCAGTATATACGTGTGTGCACATGTCCTGAAGAAGGTCAAAAGTGCCAACTACTCCGAGATTTAAATCGCTCGCATTATATGATCCCTGCTTATAGACAGCTATGGTTCCTGCCGATATCAATCCTATGGTTTTGTCGTAGCCCTTTATGTGCCCCATCGGCTCGCCTCTGGGCTGAACAACCTGCTCTCCACGCGCCTTTAACTGCTCCACGAAACCGAGATGGATATCGTGAATGCTTTTGCTTTCACTCATGCTGTTCTGCCTTTTGCTACCTAATATACCCACCCCTACGACTGAGTTCATGTCTTTTACAATAATGCCCATATCTTCATAATCTGGATCCTTAATTCTTCGATATGTCTTTCCTTCACTCATGCTACACCTTCAGAATCTTCTTCGCAGTGGTAAGCGATATCAGCCTTATGCCCACACTGGACATCGCCTCTTCCGCTCCTTCCTGTCTATCCACGACAGTTATTACTGTATCCACATGCAGCCCGGCATCTCTCAGAGCATTCACGGCCCTCAGTGATGAACCACCGGTTGTAGTAACATCTTCAATGAGCAGTGCAGTCTTTCCCTTCTCAAGATCGCCTACAAGCCTGCCCCCGGTCCCGTGTTCCTTCTCAGCTTTCCGGACTATAATGAGTGGCATACCTGTTTTAACACTGACCATTGTGCCTATCGGTACGCCGCCGAGCTCTACACAGGCTATGTAATCAAATTCCAGTGGGGGAGGTTGAAATGGGAAATTAACGCCAAGCATATCAATTATCTGATCACATATCTCCACGAGTTCATACGGTTTAGTCGATGCCAGCTTAACGTCAATGTAATATTTCGACTTCTTGCCGCTCGCCAAGGTGAAATCACCAAACTTTATGGCGCCGCTGTCTTTGAGCAACTGGATTATTTCTGACATGCCTGCGCCTCCAGTAAATATATTGGAAATCGTACTTCATGATGCTGTCCATCTTCCCACATCACAACAAGATGTTTTATATCGCCAGACACGACCCCTTCTGTGTGTTGTATGGATATTGAAACATCTGTCGTGCCTTCTTTGATATTCGTGCCAATGTACGCTTTAGGGTTAAGGTGTACTGAAATTGCACCAACGGGTTTCGTGTTCTCCCCGACTTCGTTTAACTCAATGTTCAAGAAGTCCAGCTTTTCTTTTGCACTCCCTATAAGTCGAATTACTTCGTGATGATCTTTTGAATCAACTGCCGCATTCAGATCTTGTTTTATATCCTCTATCAGTTTTGAGTTGTCTACTCTCCACGTACCAGATGCCTTAGTAGCGGTATGATTTTCCTGCAATCCACCAAGATCTGGTATTTCTGCTGCTTTTGGCATCATGCAGTATATCCTTGTTATGACCTGATAATGTTTCAGCTTTCCATCAATCACGCAGACAAATTCGGTATGTGCATCATCCAGCCATTCGCGCTGCCACGACTCTGAAGTTTTTACCAGTGGATAAAATCCCCAATCTATATGCTGGGTGCCCTCATCTTTGTCTTTTATAATTACATCATACCCAATTGGAATTGCTCCCTCTGGCAAATCCAAATCTATTTCTTGTATCCTGCCGTGATGATCAAAGGGTTTGACTGAGCCTTTTAAATCAAATGGTATAATACTGTATTTCATCTTACGCACCCCATCCGCTTTCCCTAATGAGTATGCCCATGCCCGACTGGTCCGCACCTGTCAACAGTTTGTACTTAATCGACCCCTTTAGTCCGTAATTTATTTTCTTAAGATTTTGCTTCATTATGTATTACCTCTTTTTTCATTTTATCTACCCTCTCCACAAACAGAGTCTTATGTTCTGCCTCTGTCCTCTTTATTTTACCTTCTTTCTCAAGTCTCGTCAATATACTCGAACATACCCTGGCCTTGATGCCCAACTTTCTCCAGATTTCATTCTGACGCCGAGGCAACAAATCAAGTATTTTGAGATCCAGTTCCGCTCTTTTGGCATACCAATCTGGTGCCTCAGATGAAATATATCCTTTGTTGTTGATTGCAAAACGAAATTGCAAAGAAATAAGATTTTTACCTTTAAGATTGTCCCAAACCTCTTTGTTTCTAATATAACCGGGAAAAAGTTTACAAATATCGAATTTGTCGACAAACATTGTTCTGGAATAATTGGAAGATCCTCCTTCTGCATCGAATATTCCCAATGTAGATGCATAACTTTTAGCGGAGGGATTATACTTTCTATTCATTATATCATTGATATATCGTAAATTACCAACCGCGCTAAGAATCCTTGCATACAACTTTGCTCTTATATCATTATTTCTTATCAAGAACGATATCTTAGTGTCGATTTTTTGGATGAATTTGGCTTCCTTACAATAATTTTTCCAAGATATGTCAAATTTGTCTAATTCGTCCTGATTAAAACTATAGCCTTTTACAACGTTTGTATATATCTTTATCTTGTTTTTGTTTAGTATAATGTCATCCGTTTCTGCTGCGACTATACATGTCTGTGATACAGAAGATAGAAAGTCAAAGTCCTTGTATTTTTTCTCTTCGATAAATCCATCATATCTTACAGTAAAGACTTTTAACTTTCCTTCTTTCATAAGTTTTCTAAGCCAATCCAAATTAATGCTTATATTACACCCTTTTCTATTTTTTGCGCTTTCCATCGCTCTTAGTAATTCAGAGTCAAAAAACAAATAACAGATACCAGTGTCGTTAATATTTTGTCTGATTTGCTTTTCAATATGTTGCTCAAACTTTGAATACTGAGGAGATGCTTTTCCCTTATGTACGTTTGTCGATTGTACCTCTATGGGTATATTCTCTTCAGCGATAACATAGTCAATCTTGTTAAATTCGTTGATTATTAATCTATGAGGAAATATCTGTTTTAGATATGGGTAAATATATTCATCCTTTATATAGTCAGAGTGTGTCCAAAAGGTGTACTCTCCTCCATTTTCTGAAAACCACTTTACTATACCGTTATTCTGATTCATACTATTGTAGCGGCTGAACAAAAAGAGTTAACCTATTAAGATCCCCACCCACTTTCCCTTATTAATAAGACATGAATCGTTTGTCCTTTCACAATTGTATACTCACCAATGATCCCTTCACCCATGACGACTCTGGTCTCGCTGAACCCGTCTTTGCGGATCGTCTTTTCCGTATTCTTCTCAAGACCTTTGATGAACTTCTTGAGCGCGGGTAAAATAGCTTCGGGTTTCAGTTCGAACAGGTGTTCTGCCTGCTTATCCATAATCTTGTCGCCGTACTTCTCGATGATCTCTTTTTTGATGGCTGCCCACGACATGGGATGATCGAAAGTCTCCACTGCTATAACACCTACCGGATTAAAGATTACAGCGCCCACCTGGCTGTCGAACAGGGGCACTTTCTGCATCATGTCGTCCAGTACAGCCTGCCCTTCTTTCATCTTTTGCATATGCCCAAGCAGATCGTCTGTACTTCTGCCTGTCGTGCCTGCCGACCCTGATGCACCTGCGGATGCGAACTGCATACCCTTCCCTGTTATGTACATCGATTGTGATACAAGCCGACTGCGGCTGACGCTCATTCCTCCACGCTTCGGTGCAAATGCGTGATGCGTATTATCTCTCACTGGATTATCTCTCACTGGACTATAACCTTCAAAACCTCCACCCGTGTACCTGCGCACAGATGCCCAGACACTGGACTGGCTGCCTGACATAAGGTTCGTGGTCACACTCATTGGTGCGATATCGCCGAACTTCATTTCCGAGCCGGGATTGATTCCGCGCGTCTGCTGAACGCATCGCACAGGAACTTCTTCCTTGCCGGGCTGATAAACACCCGAATGCTGCGCGGCTCTTGGTTGGGTAGATCCTGTGAATATGGTTCCTGCCCGGACGAATACTGCTTTACCTGCCCTGTTCTGTAACTCGACCTGATCAATGTGCCCGGTATCTTTCATCCCGAGATCTCTAAGGACCTCGTACATGGTCACGTATTCCCTCTCTGACATGCTCTGCCTGAGAATCGGAACAACCACGCCCAGGGTTTCTTCGCTATATTTCCATGGATCGCCGAGTTTATATCCAAACTTACTATCCACAACATCGGTCAGGAATGCCTGAAGCTGCTGCGGGATGACTATTTCTTCTAACTTACCTGACATATCTAAATCACCAATATTTATTAACGAAATGTGAAATCACATACAATGATACTGAAATTCCGATAGTGTAAACCATCACCCACATCGTTATTATTATTCGATTATCTTTTGGTAGTTTAAATTTCATAGTGTATCACTGATTTTGATATAGTGTACCGAATTTCAGTTCGTTGTTGGCTATAATTGCAGGGAAGTTGTTTTTTGCAATGACAGCATCACTGTAAGCAATCATATTGAGCATAACTGATTTGCCACATAAACAAAACCAAGCAGATATTAATCTAATCTTTGCGTCAATTACTATTTTTTCCATTTTACCTGACAAAATTTATCACCTGCGTATTATAAGAGGTTTATTTGATATAAAGATATCGTTTTAAGGATATCATTATATCTATATTATATTTATGAGTACTAATGAATACTAATGAATACTAATTTAGTGGATTGTGACGGGCACAGGAATACAAGGAGTAAAAGCAAACCTGCGCATGGAATTTGGTTTTACGGAATTAATCCATCGCGATACCTTCATCCCGGACAACGGCACTACATGCCTGCACCGCCGCCCAGTCTGGTTTTTCTTTTTCTTTTTACACATTTCAGATTATAGGTATGCCCTCGACCATGCCAAGGAGGCTAATAGTTTTCATCGGGCACGCTTTGTTATGTCATTCGATATCCCAAACAAAATCTGGAGAGAAGGTTACGGGATGACAAAAGGCTTGAGTTTCCCGAAGACCCATAACCAACTCTGGACATGGCGAGTACCATGTCTCCAATCCTGTACTTAGCGGCATTGGATATATGCTTTTCTGTTGAAAGCCAAGGTCGTCCGGCGCCCCTTAACCCCACGATTTTGCCAGCCTGTCTGCCATGATCATGATTTTTTGAAAATGGAAGTGC
>Ga0180732_1000968_pt1 | contig 19797 bp, 23 predicted proteins | sample KR11_01MetaG_FD_148674 | JGI IMG/M metagenome (GOLD analysis project Ga0180732, IMG submission 148674) | Groundwater microbial communities from the Olkiluoto Island deep subsurface site, Finland - KR11_0.1 MetaG | ecosystem: Environmental > Aquatic > Deep subsurface > Groundwater | place...
CAATGTATTATTACAATAATAAAAGAAGACATACATCATTAAATATGAGTCCGGTGCAATTTAGGAAAAATTACTATATTAAAAAGGAAGCTTCTGTGCGTTTGTCTAAAGAAATGGGTACTTGACATAGCGTTAAGAAGCATATTTATATTGAAACTGTTTCCTTAGTTATACTTCTCGTTTTAGTATTATCAGTTTTTGTAATTGGTTTAAAAAACCTTTTGGGTATTCCTATTTTAATAACGCTCTCTGCCTCTATTGCTCTTTTTTATTTTGGACTGATGATTTTTAAACTCTTAGTGGTCTGGCAGGCCATCTCGCAACCATTGATCTCATTTACTGATGAAGAAATTGCTTCAGTTAAAGAACACGATCTTCCAAACTACACATTACTTATACCTTTATTGCGAGAGGAAAAAGTAATATCTCAAATTATTGAAGCAATAACAGCAATTGATTATCCAAAGGATAAATTGGATGTAATCATTACCCTAGAAGAGTATGACCACAAAACTATAGACTCGATTAAAAAGGTTAATCTGCCAGCATACTTCAAAATATTGATTCTTCCTAACGTTACGCCTAAAACAAAACCTAAAGCTCTTAATGTTGCATTTCCTCAAACAAAAGGAGAGTTTGTGGTTATTTATGATGCAGAGATAATTCCCGACTCCGACCAGCTCAAAAAGGCATACCTTGCCTTTAAAAAATATCCAGATATTGGATGTCTCCAGACAAGGCTAGATCACTATAACGCTAATCAGAACATCATCACAAGGCTGTTCAACGCAGAGTTTTCTTTTTACTATGATTTGTTTCTACCTGGCCTTCAAAAAATGGGTTATCCCATCCCATTATCAGGACATAGTACGCATTTCAGAAGGTCTATTTTAGAAAAAATTGGAGCTTGGGATCCATATAATGTCGCTGAAGATTGTGATATAGGTATTAGATTACATAGAAAGGGATACAAAACAGAAATTCTGAATTCGTTCAGTAAAGAAGAAGCAACAAGTAATTTAAATGACTGGATGAAGCAACGGTCGCGATGGATGAAGGGATTTATCCAAACAAGCATTGTACATTTAAGGCACCCTCTCCGTTTTAAAAATGAGATCGGCGGTTGGAGTAATCTACTTGGATTCTTATTCACAGTTCCTGGGACAGTAATCATCAACATTTTAAATCTTTTTTATTGGATACTTTTGTTGGGGTGGTTCATAACAGGTTCAGTTTTAATTCAAAGCTTTTTTCCTGGACCGATACTTTATCTTTCAGTTATCTCATTTGTGTTAGGAAATGTTATGTTTACATGGCTTAATCTTATTGGAGCATATAAAAGAAAAAGATACTCAATGGTAAAGTACAGCCTTCTTTCATCCGTTTATTGGATTTTGTTAGCTATAGCTACGGTAAGAGCGCTAATACAAATAATCTTAAACCCCTACCATTGGGAAAAAACAAACCATGGCGAACATTTACTCAAAAAGAATTATAGCATTGTACCAGTAGAGGCCAATTAAATGAAAGATAAAGTTATTACATCTATTTCAACAGTTCAATCTTTTTATAAAAAACAAGCAACAAAATTGGTTATTTTATACAGTCTTGTAGTAGGTTTACTAGCTACATTTTACTTCTATTCCAACCACCTTATTACTGTGCTTGTTGATCAGAATGCCCATCTTAATATTGCAAGGCAAGTTATTGATAGTTTAACTCCTGGTGTATCGCAGTTTGGTTCCTGGCCACCCTTTACTCAGATTATCATCATCCCTTTTGTGTGGAACGATTTCTTATGGCATAGTGGTCTAGCTGGCTCAATTCCAGTATTAATCTGTTTTATTATCACCACTGTATTCCTCTATAAATCTGTGTTGTTCCTTTCTAAATCACACTTTGCGAGCATTATATCCATACTTTTATTCTCCTTAAACCCTAACATACTTGAATTAGCGGTTAGCCCTTTGATGGAGATGCCATTTTTAATGTTCTCCGTATTGACTTTTTATTATGTCTGCCGATGGGTGAAAGAAGAAAGGGTAATCTATCTTTTTGCTTCTGCATTTTTCTCTACTATGGCAGTCCTGACCAGATTCGATGGTTTTATTTTCCCCTTCGTAATTGCAGGGATAATTATTCTGAAATATTTATTCCTTAGAAAGGGTATGCGACATTTAGAAGCGACTTTGATAGTCTTTCTTTTTTTAGGCTTATTTGGAATAGCAATAGATCTTGCATATAATACCGTATTTTTAGGAGATCCTCTTGCATTTGCTCGTGGTAACTGGTCTGCTTATGCTCAACAACACATAGGGGGGGTTCGTTTTTACCAAGTGAGCATAATATAAAAAATACATTTATTTACTACGGGCAGGCAGTAATAGACAATTTTGGCTTACCTCTGGGAATAATCTCATTATTATCGTTATTATCGTTATTCATAACATCAATAGTTAAGAGAAACCTCAATTACTTATCCTTATTTATACTTGTTGCCACTCCTGCTTTTTACCTACTATCTTTATATCAAGGGAGTGCAGTAATCTATGTAAAAGAACTTCCTCCCTACATCATTACAAACACTCGTTATGGTACCTCTTTTGTACTCCTTGGGTCGGTTGTACCTGCATTGACTTTAGGGATACTACTCAAAGAAAGAATATTTAATAAATTATTTTTTAAACAAATAATTTCTTTAATAGCAATCCTATTGGTCATTTTTTATGGCGTTAATATGTTAACAGCAAAATCTATCGATCAAAATAATTATGATTTCCTATACTACGGGGAACGAGACAGAGCTTTTTTTGAAGCAGTTGATGCATTAAAGAATAATTACGACGGAGGAAAAATCTTAATTACTCGAAGTATAAGCGATGTTTTCGTGAATTCTATAGACACAGATATTTTCAATCTGATTCAAGAGAGTAATTATATTTACTGGCAAAAAACTCTTGAAAAACCATGGCTCTATGCTCGTTATATAGTCATGTTTAATCCTAAAATTGGTGGTTGGGCTAAGGAACGAGATGAAATAAGTAAAAAATGGTTTGGCAAGGAGGAAATTTATGCTTTTTATAATGTTGTGCTGAATAATAACCGCTACACAATCTTAAAGATAAATGAGGATAAATTAAGAGAGTACGCATGGGAGAACAACCTTAATATAAAAGAACTACCTTCAATTAATACTTCCTTAACTAACTGGCAACCCGATGAGCAGGAGCGAAGAATAGGAATAGTACAAACAAATTCCATAAATGACCTTACATCAAAAGCTATACTTTCATTAAGTTGGAAAGATTATAAAAAAGATTACATTACTAATCAGGGACGAGTTGTTACTAGTGATATAGAGCGACCTACGACCTCTGAGGGACAATCCTACGCACTCCTTCGTGCTATATATATAAATGACAAACAAACATTTGATAATGTTTTATTATGGACAATTAATAGTTTGTCCCTATCAGATCGTAATCTTTTTGCATGGTTATACGGTTACAAAAATAATAATATTGGAATAGTTGATAAAGGAACTGCAACGGACGCTGACCAAGATATAGCATTAGCTCTTTTATTTGCATCTAATAAATGGCATGACTCTGAATATTTAGATCTCGCAAAGCTAATTATTTCTGATATATGGAAATATGAGACTGTGGAAGTAAACGGAAAAAGGTTTATTGTTGCAGGGGATTGGGCATCAGCTAAAAACAATAAAATATATACAATTAATCCTTCTTATCTTTCTCCTTATACCTATCGTATGTTTGCTGAAGTTGATAAAGAGCATGATTGGGATCAAATTGTAAACACATCTTATGAATTACTTGATAAATGTACTAGTCTGCACATAGATAGCAATACAAGTGCCAATATACCACCTGATTGGTGTGCAATAGATAAAAATGGGAATGTATTAATAGCTGAAAACATTAACGGAAAAGCATCAAGTTATTCATATGATGCGATCAGAACTTTATGGAGAATAGCTTTGGATTATACTTGGTATAAAGATTCAAGAGCACTAAATTATTTACAAAGGATGACGATATGGCCAAAAGAATGGACAGAAAAACAAAAAATTTATTCAACTTACACACATGATGGTAAAATGGTGAATAATGAAGAATCACTATCTCATTATGGAACACAGCTTGCATTTTTCACTATAACTGATAAAAAAATAGCTGACGAGATTTATAAAAAAAAGATCCTTTCACAATGGAATAAAGAGGGATACTGGGGAGATAAAAATAACTACTATGACCAAAACTGGGTTTGGTTTGGCACGGCATTATATACAAATAATTTATCTAACCTTTGGGTTAATAAGAAATAGCCATTATCATTTTATATTACCTCTTCACCGTACAGAAAGCAAAAAAAACAACGTTACTCTATCGGGCAGACTTTCTTACATAGGCAGTAGGGTTACTTTCATCTCCATAGACGAAAATTAACATAAAAAATCACCATCTACACGAATTGTTTTTTTCGCTACTTGACAAACGCAACCAAGTTGCATATACTAAATGCAAGTTTATTGCAATTATGAGCGACTCCAAAATACCTTTTGCCCTAAATCACTGGCAGGAGAAGCTTGAAATTCAACATTATAAAATTACTTGTAAGAAAATATTCCCCCTTCAAGTCTGTGATGATTATTTTAGAAGAGGACATGAGTTTGTTGTGAAACGATGAAACCTATAGATTGTTAATGCAAAAATATACCGAGAGGAGGTGATGATCAATGAAGTTTTATAACGTCAAAACGAGGCAGGCCGTTGACGTGCCTGATGATAAAGTAACTTTGGTTACCATGAAAAATGGCAAGAAAGCCGCCAAAGCTGAAATGAATGGCACCAAGCTATTCAAAATTGTAAGCAAGGAGGATGCCGCAAGACTTGCAGCATAAATTCAAAGTCATTTGGCCCGCCCGACTTAACATTTGCCACTTATGTTTGAGAACAGGCGGGTAGGCCAAATGCCTTTGGCGGCATTTTACACAATACATTACTAAAGAGTCCCAACAAATGGGGCTCTTTAGTTTCTTTAAGATTCATGAACATATATCATAGATATTTTACTACTTGCAAATCTATTGCATATGCTATATAATCGCATTATGACACAAGTTAAGATAAAACACGACTGTAAATTAGAACTAAATGATGTAGCCCTTCGGGCGACCCCCGCCCGGATTGCAGTTATGAAGTTTCTTGAAAACACCACTACTCCGGTTGACGTTCAGATGATAAAAAATTATCTTGACAAACAAAATGTTTCTTCCGATGCCGCGACGGTATTTCGGATCATGAATATATTTACAGAAAAAGGCATCACCAGGCAAATATCGTTTAACGAAGGAAAATTCCGTTACGAATTGGCGAGTCGTGAAGATCATCACCATCTCATTTGCAAAAATTGCGGGAAGGTAGAAGACTTTTCTTATTGCGCCATTCCGGCACTTGAAAAAGATATTCAAAAGAAAAAGGGCTTTCTCGTTACCAGCCACGCTTTAGAGTTTTACGGTCTCTGTGAGAGCTGCAAAGACAGGCAGAATTAATAAAAATATGAAAAATAAATATACTGTATTTATCATTGGGCTTTTACTTATTGCGGTAGTAATAGGTTTTGCATATAAAAACTCAACAAAAAACAATACGTCTGTAGCAAATAAAAAACTGCAGGTTTTTGGCTCTTTTTACCCAATATATTTCATTACGTCGCAAATTGGAGGAGACAAAGCAGACGTGAGGAACATTACTCCCGTGGGTGTCGAGCCGCATGACTACGAACCATCGACTCGGGACATAGCCCGAATTGAAAACAGCAACATGCTTGTCCTTAATGGCGTGGTTGAAGCATGGGGAGATAAGATAAAAGACAATCTCAAAGGAACAGGAGTCAAAGTAATAACAGCGGGCGCCGGATTGCTGACAAAAGACATAACAGAGGAAGGGGAAAAAATAAAAGATCCGCATATCTGGCTTGATCCGATCCTTGTCAAACAGGAAGTTGCAAATATTGAAGATGGATTTGAAAAAATCGATCCCAAAAATACTGCATATTTTCAGGACAACGCAAAAAAACTAAATGCAAAGCTCGATAAGTTAAATACCGATTTCAAGCAAGGACTTTCAAACTGCCAAAAGAAAGACTTTATTACCTCACATGCCGCATTCGCTTATCTTGCCGATGCGTATGGCTTAAGACAAGTATCGATCTCAGGGCTTTCCCCCGATCAGGAGCCATCGGCCAAGCAGCTTGTAGACATTGTAAAATTCGCAAAGGAGCATAATGTAAAATATATTTTCTTTGAAAGCTTGGTGAGCCCCAAACTCTCTGAAACTATTGCCAATGAAATAGGCGCGAAGACTTTAGTCCTTGACCCGATTGAAGGAATTTCAGATGATGATATAAAGCAAGGGAAAAATTATTTCACCGTCATGGAAAATAATTTGAAGAACCTGCAAATAGCTTTAGGATGTGAACCGAAATAAATTATGCAAAATCACATAGATCATACCAATACAATCATTGAACTCAATAGAGTTTGCTTTTCCTACACGGAAGAAGAAGTTATAAAAGATGTTACCTTAGAAATCCATAAAGGTGATTACGTAGGTATTATCGGTCCCAACGGCGGAGGAAAATCTACGCTTCTTAAATTGATGCTCGGAATTTTAAAACCAAATAAGGGTACTATTAAACTTTTCGGTATAGATGTAAAAGAATTCAAAGATTGGTCAAAAATCGGTTACGTTCCGCAGAGGGCGCATATTGAGTTGAATTTCCCGGCAACAGTTGAAGAAATAGTAGCAATGGGGAGATATGGAAAAAGAGGATTATTTCATTTTCCCACAAAAGAAGACAAAGAACAAACACTGCTTGCCCTGCAACAGGTAGATATGCTTGGGTTTAAAAATAGACAAATTGGCGATTTGTCAGGCGGCCAGCAACAGCGTGTTTTTATCGCCCGCGCGCTTGCTGCGCAGCCGCAAGTTATTTTTCTTGACGAACCGACAGTTGGCGTAGACATCAAAACACAAAAGCAATTTTACGAGTTTCTAAGAAAACTAAATAAAGATTTGAATCTGACACTGGCTTTATCATCTCATGAATTAGATGTTGTTGCCCATGAGGCAACAGAGCTTGTGTATATAAATAGAACAATCGTTTATTATGGAAATCCGGAGGAATTCTTAAAAGGCGCGTACTTCCATGAGCTCATTGGGAAAGGAGGTCTCCATCACTAATAATAATTCAAAAGTTAAAATGCAAAAGTCAAAAATACAATTCAAAATTAAAAAGTGGCATAACTTTTGATTTTTGAATTTATAACTTTATGTTAGATTTATTCCAATACAGTTTTATGATCAGGGGCTTTGAAGCGGGAATTATTATTGCCGTTATTGCTCCGCTTATTGGTATATTTCTTGTCTTGCGGCGCTATTCGCTTATTGCCGATACCCTTTCTCATGTATCCCTTGCCGGTGTTGCGATAGGGCTTCTCCTGAAAGTTAACCCGCTGATCACCGCAGTCATAGCGGCGGTTGTTTCTTCGATAGCCATTGAACGATTAAGAATAAGTAAAAGAATATTTGGCGAATCGGCTCTTTCTATTTTTCTCTCAGGAAGCCTGGCGCTCGCGATTGTCCTTATTGGTTTTGCTGGTGGGTTTGGAGTTGACTTATTTAGCTATCTTTTTGGAAGTATTACTACGGTAAAACAAATTGATGTTTATATTATTGCCGTTCTTGGTATATTGGTTATAGCTGCAATTATTGCCTTTTATAAAGAACTTGTGTACGTAACTATTGATGAAGAAGCGGCAAAATTAAGCGGCGTCCCGACAAAATTTATAAATATTCTTCTCATCGTTTTATCGGCATTTACCGTTGCTCTTTCTATACCAATTGTCGGTGTTCTTCTGATTTCGGCCCTCATTGTAATCCCGGTTGTTTCAGCGCTGCAATTAAAGAAGAGTTTTCTCACTACGATTTTCTTTGCCGAGGGATTTTCACTCTTTTCAGTCGTTGCGGGGATTACTTCCTCATTTTATTTAAATATTCCGGCCGGTGGAGCAATTGTTCTCATAGCTTTGGTAATTTTTGTTTCAATACTGCTATCAAGGCGCAATTAATTGACACGGGCTTGCCATTATATTCTGTAAAATAGTATACTCCTCTGCTTTCAAAATATAAATTTACAATACCTAACCCTCCTTCGCTAAAGCTACGGAAGGGCACGGCGATACTTTGACTTATGCCTTCGAAGCCTATAAGGCGAAGAGGCAAAGCTACGGAAGTATATACCAATTATTTGCAAATTCAAAGCGGAGTGGTATACAATTAGCTTTACATGAAGAAGATATTAATCACCGGTGGAACAGGGTTTCTCGGAGTGCATTTAGCCAGAAGATTACTTAGAGACAAATATATAGTAACTCTTTTTGATTTAGCCGATCTGGACGCGAAAGACCTGATAGGAAAGGTCAAGGTCACAAAAGGCGATATCCGTGACAAAGTAACCATTGACAAAGCTGTAAAAAAACACGAATACGTCGTCCACGCAGCAGCTGCGTTACCGATTCAAGTCGCGAAAAAAAGTATTTATAGCGTCAATATCGACGGAACACGAAACGTCTTAGAGGCCTGCCTCCATCACAAAGTAAAAAGAGTAATTTTTATTTCCTCAACAGCCGTCTATGGTGTCCCAAAGCACCTCCCGGAAATGGAGACCAGTCCTCTGTACCCGATTGGGTTTTATGGCGAGTCAAAAGTAGCAGGTGAGAAGCTATGTCTTGAATATGCAAAAAAAGGATTATCTATGAATATATTTCGCCCCAAAACATTCTTAGGGACTGAGCGCCTCGGAGTATTTGAATTATGGTTTGAGGCGATATTCAAAGGGAGAAGGGTATATATCTTAGGAAAAGGCAACAATAAATATCAACTCCTGGCAGTTACAGATCTCGTTGATGCAATCGAAAAAGCGCTTTTCACAAAAGTAGACGGAGAAATTTTTAATGTCGGCGCCAAAGATTTCGGCACCTGGCGTGAAGATTTGGGGGCTGTTATTTCCTACGATAAATCCAAATCAAGGATCACTTCACTTCCAACATTTCCTTCTCAATTAATACTGGGAGTACTTGAAAAATTACACCTGTCTCCTATCGCTGCCTGGCATTACAAGACAATGCCGGTTGATTCCTATGTTTCAATCGAAAAAGCGGAACAATTACTTGACTGGCACCCAAAAAAATCTAATCAGGAGCTTCTTTTGGAAAGTTATTTATGGTATAAAAAAAATAGAAGGGAAGTCAAAAATCGGATTGGCAACACACACCGCGTCGGCTGGAACTTTAAAGTCCTTAATTGGGTATCAAAGTTTTAGACTTTTGATTTTTTACTTGTGCTTTTGACTTTTGAATTTTAACTTTTGAATTAATTACCATGAACATCGGTTTTGATTTAGATAAAGTATTTATAGACACACCGCCTTTTATTCCAAAATCTTTTATCGATAAATTATATAAAAAGAGAGACAACGGAGTACTTCTCTATAGAATTCCGGGACCCATAGGCCAGGTTGTTAGAAAAATAACTCACTTATATATTTTTCGCCCGCAGATAAAAGAAAATATAGATTTTTTACATGTCTTCCCTAAGGATAAAAATAACCTCTATCTCATCTCCGGTAGGTTTAAATTTCTTGAGAATAAAACAAAGAAAATAATAGAGAAGTATCATTTTACTGAAATTTTTGACGATATGTACTTTAATTTTACCAACGAACAACCTCATTTTTTTAAAAATCGTATTATAAAAAAGTTAAAGCTTGATTATTTCATCGATGACGACTTATCACTTCTTAATTACGTTGCCGGGGATAATCCCCGGACGAAATTCTTCTGGCTGACAAATCATTCAGGAAAAGCGCCGCGTTTTCCCAATATCCATGCCATTTCCAAATTACCGGAGATACTCAATCAATCAATAACATGAATTTGAATTTTGCTTGCCCCGCGACTTGTCCGCCGAAGCTTTAGCGTAGGTGGAAGCTTTAGCGAAGTGGGGAGTTTTGAGATTCGATTATGATTCCATCAGATATTATTGCGGTTTTACAATGGTGGTTCGTTATATTTATTATCGGCGCCGGTTTCTTGCCTGTCACCCTGCTCATTTTCTCGCGCTTTTTTGATAAAGGCTATATTTTTTCCAAAATACTAGGTATAGCTATCGCCTCTTACGCGGTTTTCATCTCTAGTATAATTCATGTTCTACCCTTTAACCAAATAACATCTGTCTCTATTTTTTTGCTTGTTATATGCGTGTTTTATTATTTCCTTCCATTGAAATGGCGGGTCATATATTTATTGAAAAATCACTTTAAGATATTTATTTTTGAAGAAATATTATTTTTGGCCGCTTTGTTCACTTGGGCGTATATTCATAGTTTTAGCCCTGATATTCATGGACTCGAGAAATACATGGACTTTGGTTTCATAAATTCAATACTTCGGGCGGATTTTCTCCCTCCAAAAGACATGTGGTTTACCCCTGATTTTATTAATTACTACTACTACGGACATTTTATTACTGCTTTTCTAACCAAGTTATCCGGAGTAACCCCGGCCCTATCTTTCAATCTCATGCTGTCAACAATATTTGCCTTGTGTTTTACACAGACTTTTTCAATTGGCGCCAATCTATTTACCTTTGCGCAAAAAAATTTACCGCGGGTAAAATATAAATTCAGGCTGACCATAGCCGGTTTATTGACCGCGCTTTTGACGACTTTCGCCGGAAATCTGCATATTATCTACGCGTTTTTCGTGCCATACGCAACCGATAACCCAAAACCACCTTGGGAATTATTGTTTTCTCCGCTGACATTTCCCAATTCCTATTGGTATCCTAACGCGACAAGATACATTTATCACACGATTCACGAATTTCCAATTTATTCATGGGTTGTAGCCGATTTGCACGGGCACGTTCTGGATATTCCGTTTGTCCTCTTAATAATTGCGCTTCTCTTGGCGCTTTTTGTGAACTCTGATCCCCTGAGTACTGATGAAATAACTGATGAGAAATGGAAAAAATCCTGGTTTAATTCACCCCTGTTTAAAAAATTTTCATCATATTTTGTCCTACATCCTTTATCAATCGTTTTGATTGGCTTTATTCTTGCTGTTATGTACATGACGAACGCTTGGGATGGTGCAATTTATTTATTATTATCTTCCCTGGTAATCTTATACCTCATTTGGGAAAAAGCTTACAAAAACTCTCAAGATTCTATGCATGTAGATCAGGAAGTTGAAGTCATTGCGCAAGTTCAGAAACCAAAGTGGTTTAAAATAAAAATTCCGAAATCCTTCTGGTTATTTTGTCAGCGCTTGTCCGTACCCATTATTGCAATAATGTTCACTTTCTTTGTCTTTTCCTTCCCCTACAATTATTATTTCAAGCCATTCGCGTCTGGAATAGGAGTTCTTTGTGCTCCGGATTCATTGACTAATGTTGAAACCAAAAGAATGGTTGATGGAAAAATAATAACCGAAAAAGGCAGGATTGGGCCGTTCCTTTTCGAGAAAGATCATTGTCAGCATTCGTATTGGTGGGAACTCTTAATACTTTATGGATTTTTCTATTTTTTCATTTTCGCATTTTTAATATATCTTACCCTTGTCAAAAAAGCTTTCCGTATAGATGCGTTTATATTACTTCTAATCCTCTTATCGACCTTTCTCATTTTTCTGCCGGAATTTATCTATGTAAAAGACATTTACCCTGCGCATTACCGTGCAAATACAATGTTTAAATTAGTTTTCCAGGCCTTTATTATGCTTTCAATTTGTAGTGCCTATATTTTTACCAGGATTATGCGGGGCCGCCTGCGCTTCATCTTTTTTCCACTCTCGCTTTTACTCATTATATTAGTGATGACTTATCCGTATTTAGCAATTCCTTCCTATTACGGTGATTTGAAAATGTATAAAGGATTAAATGGTATGACATATTTAAAAACGCTTTATCCGTCTGATTACGAAGCGATTCTTTGGCTCAATGCGAATATTTTAGGACAGCCGGTTATCCTGGAAGCGCAAGGAGACTCATACACCGACTACGCTCGAATTTCGGCCAATACGGGCCTGCCGACTGTTTTGGGATGGACTGTGCATGAATGGCTCTGGCGCGGCGACTACGCCGTACCAGCCCCGAGAATCACAGAAGTAAAAGATATTTACGAAACAAAAGATTTATCTTTAGCCAAAAAATTATTGGAAAAATATCATGTAAAATATATTTTTATCGGCGCTCTGGAATACGAAAAATATCCTGCCCTTGACGAACAAAAATTCAATAAATTAGGAAAATTAGTCTTCCAAAAAGACCGGACAAAAATCTACGAGCTAAAATAAGCCACGCTACTTGATCTAACAGCATATATCTCTACACAATATATAAAATTATTGAGAAAGGATTAGTTGATAAAAAAGCTTGATAAACTAGTAAGATAAGCGACAAAGCGCGATACGTTTAATAAAAATAAGTGATGATCCAAAACTTATTGAATTATTACCTTTTTTCATATAACATCTTGACAGGATGCGGGTAAAATAAGATAATGCAAGAGATATATGGATATTTCAAAATTTATAAAAGATAGTGAATCACCGTACGATAACAGGCTTGAAACAAAAATTGAAAACGTAGAAAAGCTGGTAAGAAAGAATGTTATTTCGTCACAATTTGGGAAAGTTTTAATGGCTTTTCTTATAAAGAAGGAAGTTAGTGAAAGCATTAAGCATAATTTAGAACATATTTTACATACTCATCAAAATAAAGGAGATAGATGGTTTTTTGTTAATTTTAGCAAAAAGCGAACTTGCTATATATAATGGGAAAAAATCCACAAAAAAGTCATATCCCTGCCAATCAAAAACCTCCCCAAATTTCTCATGTTGAAGAGGAAAAATTTATGGCAATTATGAGACAAATTGGAGATAATAGCTTAAATAATTTATCACCTGAAAATATTAAAGAGGTCATAAATCAGAGAGGAAAAATTGCAGACTATATCCATGAAGAAAATATGCAAGAACATGAAAGGTTTAAGATTTTACAAAAAAATTCCTTAATTCAATTAGGTGTATTGCTCACGTTTGCGGTTATCGTTTTACTATTGGTTGCCTTTATTAATAAAGATTATATGCCTCAAGCAATAACCTTAATCATTGGATTTGTAGGAGGTTTCGGTGTAGGTAAAACGGTAAAAGAACCAACAAAGAAAGATTGATGGGCTAAAACTATAAAATTATCTCGCAATCCTAACCTCTTAAGGCTCTATTCAGCTATTTTTTACAGAAATAACGCAGCCGCCTTTTATTTCACAATCAACATATTTTTGAATCTCGGTATAATTCCCGTTTCCCGCCTTTGGGATGAGAACCCATTGGTTCAAATATTCCTCAGTCATTGGCGGGTTCATAAGTAGCCCCGGGCGGCCAGTCTGCGAATCCCCGGTATCCAAAACAACGCTGGTAATAGCAGCGGATTTGAACTTCCGGGCAAGCCGGATGAAATCATCATATTCATCTTCTTTTATATTTGTTTCAATACTGTCATTCACCACGTCAATCAAATTCAAAGCCTTGACACAAGGTAATGCGAACCCTTGATTACTTAACGCCCTTGGAGTATGCTCAACAAAACTTCTTCAAAGTGTTACCGATGTGGTCAGCAGAACACTTACTTGACTTTTCTATGGCTTTCTATTACTCTTTAGTCAGTTCTTATGCCCGAGACTGCCAAGCCCCTTTTTTTTATCCGTGGAAAAGCAATTAGGCCTGTGTCTAAAACGAATAAATTCATAATCGCATTTATTATCTTCGCTGTGGCTTATTTATCCGGCAAGGTACCTATTTTTGATGATTTGAGTATGACTAAAAAAACACAGGTGCTTGTTGAAGCAACAACGACTGAATTTTCGTCCAAAAATAACCCGGAACTTCCTGAGGAAAACACACAAAAATTCCAAATAAGACAAATCTCTATCGGACAAAATAAATTTATTCCCCCCACCCCGACTTCTCTCCCAAGCATATCCGGTGACAGCTGGGGAGTCGCGAAAAAAATTGGCGTGCATACATACACCATGCGACTACAGTCAGATAGCAGAATGGGGACGCCAGAGGAAATCTTGGGTGCATTAAATAAATATCGCCAACAACACGGCAGAGGTATACTCGCTTGGGATGACAAACTCGCAGGCTATGCAAATACGCGCGCTGAATATTTTTCCCAAAAAAACGATCTTGATGCCCACGCCGGTTTTCTGGACTACCTAAATAATCAGGACGGCTTCAAGAAATTAGGTTTTGCAAATATCGGAGAGAATTCCAGTATCGGTTTTACCTTGGAAGCTGTACATATCATTGAATGGGTTTATGCCGGAGACGCAGAGCACAATGACAATCAGCTCAACAATAATTGGCACTATGCAGGAATAGGGGTAAACGGTAATGCTACAGACCTCATCTTCGCCGGAAAAAGACTGTAATTTTAGCACTTGACAAATTTGACTGCTAATTCTACAATAAATGTGTGGAGGGAATTGAAGCTTTAAAGAAATTCACTATTAATCTTACCGCTAGCGCAAAGAGCGGAAAGATTGACCCGGTTATTGGCCGGGAGGTTGAGATCAGAAGGATCATGGAAATCCTTTCACGACGCACGAAAAATAACCCGGTGTTAATTGGTGATCCGGGGGTTGATAAAACCGCAATTATTGAGGGTCTCGCACAAAAAATTGTTGAAAAGTCAGTACCAACTACACTCCGCGATAAAGAAGTTATGATCTTGGACTTCGCGCAACTTCTGGCCGGAGCAAAATTCCGCGGAGAATTTGAAGAAAGGCTCAAGGCAGTTATTAAAGCAATTGAAGAACCGACGATCGAGGATACTATTTCAATTTTGCGGGGCATCAAACAGCGATATGAACTTCATCATGGTATTCGCATTACGGATAATGCTGTTATCGCAGCCGCAAAACTGTCAGCACAATATATACCGCAAAGGTTCTTGCCTGATAAAGCAATAGATCTTGTTGATGAGGCGGCGGCGGCAATTAAAATCGAAACGGAAAGCATGCCGGCAGGCAGGAATTAAACAAAAAAATTTGGGGAATGCTTCATAGGCATTTCAAGCCTGAATTTTTGAACCGCCTTGACAGCGTGATTATTTATAATTCGCTTTCCGCACGTGATATTCTTGCGATTTCCAAACAGCAGCTTGAGCAAGTCGAAGAGAGGATGAGGGAAAATAGTATCGAGCTTAAAATCAGCGAGGATGTTGCATTGTATTTTGCTGAAATCGGTTATGATCCCCTATTTGGCGCACGGCCACTCCGACGGGCAATTGAGGAGAAGCTCGTTGATGAGGTCGCGATGAGAATTATTGAAGGGAGTATCAAGCCAGGGGATGTAATAAATCCCAAAGTTGAAAACGAAAAAATAGTGTTATAAATCCTAATAGCAGTTCATTAAATGACGATTAATGATGGGTTGGGTGTAGGAGATATTTATAGTTTATTTTGCAGTTTATACATAATAATTGCGAATGGTTCCTTGAGGAAATAGCCGGAAAAATATTTCCAAGGCAGCCAACAAGGACTTGTTGAAGCCGGTGACAGGGTGTGTTTCATACCTAATTTATCTGCAACGAGTGCGGCTCTGGCAGCGTGAAAGGGTTCAGTAATAATTTTTACAGACTTTAAACCATATTTTTTAAATATAGCCTGAGAGAACGTGAGGTTTTCATATGTAGAGGTTGCCCTTTTTTCAAGCAAAATATCTTTCGAACTTACTCCACTTTCGACTGCAATTTTTCTCATTATTTCAGCTTCATTAACATTGTCTTCTGTATCATTCCCTCCTGTCATTAGAATTTTAGAGGCATATTTTGATTTGTAAAGCTCTACAGCATGTTCTACCCTTGCCTTAAGACAGGGGTTGTATTTCCCATCAATATACGACCTTGCCCCAAGCACTAAAATAGCATCCGATTTACTTTTTGTGTCATGTTCTGCGTTAATGCCAATATATAAGGCAAGTAGGAGATAAATACTTAGAAATATAGAAAAGCACAGAATAATCCAAATAATATATTTTTTGCTTAACCTCATAATTTATTTAGTACTATTTTAGTTAAATTCAGGGGCAAGCGCTAGTGGTCCAAAAAGAGTTAAAAAAGAGGTCTCTGAAACACTTCCAATGAGTTTTACTATTTGTAATAGTCCATAATTGGTTCTTTTTCTCAGCAATCATTTTATACTCCGTCGCCCCTACTGAATCACCCCCGCTGTAATTATTCAAAAAAGTTATTTCAGCTTTATTATGATCTGGTATTTGAGTTTCTATAACTAGTGTCCCGTTGAAGTCCTCCTGGCTTTGAATTAAAGAAATAGATAATGATTTTAAACTATCTGCGGTAATTGTAGGAGGTTTTTCAGGTATATATTTATTGGCTGAATAATATGCGTAAAGTTTTAATAAAACAGCAGGTATTACAACTATGCAAAGAATACAAATTAATAGTATTTTTTTAATCATGATAAGGTTTATAAAGGCAAGTTATATGTAGTTGTTTGAAAACTTGCTGTCTGATACACGGGAAACAAGACATGGGCTATATGAATTACCATGATAAGCTTTTGCGCCAAGTATAATAATTGTATCGGATTGGGTTTTTGTATCAATATCAATTTTTATCCTTATATAAAAGGCAAGAGACAAATATAACCCAATTGATAAAGTAATTAATATAATGCACCCAATGATTAGGTTTTTATTTGTCCGTTTCATTAAAACGGTATTCTATTGAGGTAGTTATAAGCATCCGCTAGTAGTCCAAAACTTTGGCCAATATAGACCTCTACTACATTTCCAGTGCATTTTAAATTGCGTAATTTCCCACCCAGGTTGTTTTCTTTCAGCAATAACATAATATTCAATAGCTTCTTTGGTGTCATCTGCTGTTATTTCATTTCTAAATGTAAATTCAGCCGTGTCATGGTCTATAGCCCTAACATTAAGAAATCCTTTGAAATACTCCTCACCTGCTAATATGCTTTGAGCGATATCTTTAGGGGTTTTTGCGTATATAATCTTGTTAGTAGTTTTATCTTGTGCATAAAAGGGGAGCCCAGCATCATTATATTCCTTCGAAGCCTTATACTCAAGAAACTTATAAAGGACTATAGACAAAAATACAGCTAAAATTATGATTAGGACAAGTCGTCTTTTGCTCATATTGCCTAGAGCGGTAGATTATAAGTAGTTGCCGGAAAACCTGCCGCTTGATACGCTTTTAAAGAGGTTCCGCTATTGAAATTAACTGTTTTGGAATATAATGCGCCATTAAGTGTAGAGTTGGAAAGCCCTCCGTTAATTAGTGTAGTTGGAGCATAGATAACGCCTGTATATGTTGCACCGTTTGCCTTAGCTGTATACCCCTTAGCGGAGTAGAATAGTACTCCATTTGAAGTATCCCATGCTTGAAGATTTGCACCAGTACTATTGTCATAGATGTATCCTTCGCTAATAACCGTTAATTTCCCCTTTGTTGCTGTAGTATTAAGCGTTACATTGCCAGTTGCATATATACATTTATTAAACGTAGTACCTGTATTCCATAATGTAATTGAGCTTGTATAATTAGTGCATTTCGATTTATAGAAACTTAATGGATATGATGGCAATGGAACTGTTTGTGTGACTTGACTCTTTTGGTTATAAGTAAACGTCACGTTTCCTGATTGTGTAAATGATCCGATGTATGTCAGCCTATCAAGATGTACGGTTGTATTATATGTAAAACTCATACTTCCATTACTATGCGCAATTCCTGTCGTTTCTAGTCCGGTTGCTTTATAGCTTTTTAATCTCTTTGATTAATCTTCTTCTTTTTCATCGTTAAATAATTCCTCCTGATTAATGTTGGGTTTTTCATAGCTTACTACTCTTAATATTTCGTATTGTGGAGGAGTAAATCTATCATGAATTTTTTTCTGAACCATGTGAACCTCCGCTTTAATGGTATCAGTTTTGTGTAGTCTTATTTCCCCTCTTTCTAATTTATTAGCAAAATCTTCATCTAAAATAGTGACCTTGCTTAATGTATCATTACTGCCAGGTATTCTAAATGAATATGGTCCTTTATTCCCCTCATAACTACCCTGTTTAGGCTTTAGAAAATAAACAGCTGTTGATTCATTGATAATTTCAGCACCATCTACCTCTACTGGGGTAGCATATGCTTCAAAATCTTTAGCATCTTCCTTAGTAATTGTATTTTTGGATTCCTCTTGGTCTTTTAGGCTCGTTGTGATTTCTTTAAAATTAGGTATATTGCTTGGTTTATATATAACATTGTAAACATTCTGCTGAATGGTGGGACTAGAAAATAATGCATAAACCTTAGTATCTGTAATTACACTATTTCCTTCACTATCAAATACCTGAATTTTATTTCTTTCTATTTTATCTGTTTTACTTGGCTTCCCTTTAAGAAATTGCATTAGTTTTACTAAGGAAACTGTGCCAGTTACAGTACCACCGATTATAATTCCTATCCATTCAAGCAGTTCTTTTACATCTCTAACGCCATCTTGGCTTATTGCATCAATGATTTGCCGATAATTATTTAGTGCAAAAACAAAAATATCAACTTCAAAAGACCCTTCTTTGAAGGGTTTTACTTTTACAGAAAGCTCTCTTCCTGAAGGATTAAGAATAGTGTTACCTTCTTGGATAAGTTCACCTAGAGCAAGTAACACAGGAGATATTTCTTTAACATCAATCCCATCTTCAAATTCACCTTCCAATTTGTATATTAAATTAACTTTTTGTGCCATATTTTTAGTGTATTCAGTACAACAGGAAATAGCAAGTTGCAGGTTGCTTGCAGGTTTAGCATTGAAAAAGGCAAATATCAAGAAGACATACTAGCGCTTTCTATCCCTTGTCGTGGAGGGATAGGGTCGCAAAAATTATGGGACTTGAAGCAGATGTCAAAGCTTCATATGCTGAAGGGCGAAATGTTATAATATATACTAAATTAATAATTCACGCAGAAAATATTATCTATATAATAATTATTATCTTTTAAGATGTTGCAATATCAAGAAAAATGTAAAACATGCGGAAGTAAATTAATCCGGCGGGAGACGCAAAAAAAGGCGTCGCAATTAAAAAAGGCTTATTATTACACAGCGTATTATTCTTGTACTAAGTGTCAAAAAATTTATCTTAATGATAAATTTAAAGTGATAAATAATTTTCTATTTCCGGAACCCCCTCTGACTCTTACCCCTGTCAAGCAGGCGGGCTCCTTACGTCCGCCCCCTTATCAGGGGGAGAAATCGATAACTCCTCCCCTGACAAGGGGAAGCTGGGTGGGGTTTGTTCCTGATGTTGAGATATGGACGGACGGAGCGTGTGTTTCTAACGGACAGAAGCACGCAAAGGCTGCCTGGGCTTTTGTATCTAATAAAACTGAAAGAGCGGGGTTAGCTCCGGGTAAGAAGCAAACCAATAATGTTGCCGAGGGACTCGCGATTTTTCACGCTCTGGATTGGGCGGCAATAAATAATTTTAAAAAGATAAAGATATATACAGACAGCCAAATTACCATCCACAATCTGAGAAAGCCTGCTAATAAAGTTAAGGTAAATCAAGAAATTTTTCAAAAAATTGAGAATCTTATTAAGCAATAT
>Ga0180732_1000969_pt1 | contig 19795 bp, 21 predicted proteins | sample KR11_01MetaG_FD_148674 | JGI IMG/M metagenome (GOLD analysis project Ga0180732, IMG submission 148674) | Groundwater microbial communities from the Olkiluoto Island deep subsurface site, Finland - KR11_0.1 MetaG | ecosystem: Environmental > Aquatic > Deep subsurface > Groundwater | place...
AAAAACCAGGACTACCCTGGAGAAATCGAAATCATAATCGCAGACGGCGGCTCGACCGACAGCACTCTTGTTATAGCTCAAAAATACACTGATAAGATCTATCCAAATCCTCTCAAAACAGGTGAAGCAGGCAAAGCAGCGGGTGTGAAACATGCGAAAAATAAGATCATCGCTCTTATCGATTCTGACAATATCCTTCCTTCAGGGGACTGGCTTTCCCGCATGGCTGAACCGTTCCAGGACAGGGAGATCGCAGGGACTGAACCGCTTTATTACACTTATCGAAAAGAAGATGGTTACATCACGCGATACTGCGCCATGCTGGGGATGAATCTTACCACAGGCAGATAAGGTTAAGTTTGATAGGGATAGAAGTACTGAAGCATTTAAGAAACAAGTAAGAATAACATAAGGTGATAGAAATATGGCTGGAGATCTAATAGAAAAAGAAATGCGTATCATTCCAGACACAGGGTTGTATAAAAGCAGTGATGAGTTCTTAAGGGATGCTGTTAACACGCTTCTAGCAGCCAGGAAAGATGTAAGGGTAGCTATAGCTATAGAATTATATAAGCGCAACGAAGTTTCATTCGGGAGGGCTTGCGAGATCGCCTCAGTTGATATCGAAGAAATGAAAGAAATATTACATTCAAAAGGCATTGAACGGAAATCCGGATTGAAAATAGAAGAAACAATGGAAATGGCAGAAGAGGCGGTGAAGTTTGCAGGAAGATAGGAAGTTCGTGATAATCGATTCAGATTTCCTCAGCTCTTTTTCAAAAATTAACAAATTATTTTTAATAAAGGAGTTTTTCAAAGTGGATAAATTGTATATCCCAGTCGCAGTTTTCAGGGAAATAGCCAAAACAGGTCTTATAAAGGATTTGTTAGATGATAAAAATATAAAAATTGAAAAAATCGATGAAAGTAGCTTTGGAGATTATGATACTGATTTTCAAAATCTGGGCTCTGGAGAAAAGGAGTGTATTGTACTTTGCAAGCAGTTCCAAAATTCATTATTGCTTATAAGTGATAAAAAGGCGCTTAGCATTGCCAAAAAATATGAGATAGGGGTTCTTAATATACCCTCTTTCTTACTTGCATGTAAAATCACAGAATTTTTAGACAAAGAAAATATCCAAAATATTATTAATGATTTAAAAGAAAAAGATTATTATGAATTTACAACCGATGAGAAAAAACGATTGCTGAAATGATTTTTGAATTTAATGGTAAAACTATCACATAATAAATATAAAACTTCCGGCGCCTGCGTGTCCCCATGCAACACCATTCCTCGCGCTATCCGGTGCACTCACTGAACAAACAAAACAAATATCTCAAAACCGACAGGTTTAATAATACATATTATAATCATATTAGTCGATGGGATTGACAGGATCGATGGTATCAAAAATGAGTGTAACAGGGGCACGAACGATTGGATAACCATTCCATATCAGAGTTTGTTCTTTTAAATAATTCATCAAGAGCTTTCAGTCCGATCAAAACCGCGGTCAATTACCACTCAGCCATGTTATATTGAGCAAATGCCGTGATAAAAGGCATGGTAGAGATAGCGGAGCGTATTTCAAATATTTAATACATTATTTCAGGTAAAAAACAACCATTTTAGCATAAAAAAAATTGAAATTATGAATATATTAATAACAGGCGGCGCGGGCTTCGTAGGTTCGAACCTTGCCATTGAATTCAAGAAAAATAATAAAGACCTTCAGATTGTGGCTCTTGATAATCTCAAACGGCGAGGGTCAGAATTAAACATTCCGAGATTAAAAACGAATGGCATCGAATTTACACATGGAGATATAAGGAATAAAGAAGACTTTGAAGCCGTTGGGCAAACTGATGTTATAATAGAATGCTCTGCAGAGCCTTCGGTTATGGCTGGTTTTAATTCATCACCTGAATATCTTCTGAATACCAACCTGTCAGGTACTATCAACTGTTTTGAATATGCAAGAAAATGTGATGCAGATATTATTTTCTTATCATCAAGCAGAGTATATCCTGTAAAATTGATAAATAATTTGAATTTTATTGAAACGCCAACACGTTTTGAATTATCTGATGAACAGGAAATACAGGGTGTATCTTACAAAGGATTTTCTGAAGAGCTTCCGTTAAATGGTTCACGCACATTGTATGGCGCCACAAAGTTGGCATCAGAACTGATACTTCAGGAATATATCGAGATGTATGGATTAAAAGGTGTCATCAACCGCTGTGGAGTCCTCACAGGATGCTGGCAGATGGGAAAAGTTGATCAGGGTGTTGTTGTTCTCTGGGTAGCAAAACATCATTACCAGCAGTCTTTGAGTTATATTGGTTATGGAGGCACAGGAAAACAGGTCAGGGATATTCTTCATGTTAAAGATCTGTATCGATTATTAGAGATCCAGGTCAATGATATGGCTTCATATAATGGCGAAATATACAATGTCGGAGGAGGACTTGAAAGGACTATTTCTCTGCTTGAATTGACTAAACTAAGTGAAAAATATACGAGAAAGAAGATCCCGATAAATAGCGTCAGGGAAGATAGGGCAGGCGACATTCGAATTTACATAACTGATAACAGTAAAGTGACAAAAAAAACAGGATGGAAGCCAGAGATCACCGTTGACCAGATAATAGAAGAAATAGCAGGATGGATCAAAGAGAATTCAGAAATACTCAGACCCATACTTGCTTAAAATAAATGGAGGATTTAATAAATGGACATTGCTTTGATCACAGGTTCAGCAGGTTTGATAGGAGCTGAATCTGTCAGGTTTTTCAGCAAGAAAGGCTTTGATATCGTTGGAATAGATAACAACATGAGAAAAGTGTTTTTTGGCGAAGAAGCATCTACTGAATGGAGCCGTAAAAAACTTGAATCTGAAGTAAAGAATTATAGCCATTACAGTGAGGACATTCGAGACAAAGCAGCGATGGAAGCGATCTTTAAAAAGTTTAACAAAAATATAAAATTAATAATCCATACAGCAGCCCAGCCATCTCATGACTGGGCAGCGAAAGACCCTTTTACGGATTTTACAGTAAATGCCAATGGGACGCTGACCCTTCTTGAAATGACCAGGCAATACTGCCCTGATTCCGTATTCATCTTTACTTCAACAAATAAGGTATATGGCGATACCCCGAACAGCCTGCCCTTAGTTGAGCTTGAGACCAGATGGGAGATCGATAAATCCCATCCATACTATGAAAACGGCATCGATGAATCCATGAGCATTGACCAGACAAAGCACAGCCTTTTCGGCGCTTCAAAAGTGGCTGCTGATGTGCTTGTGCAGGAATACGGCAGGTATTTCAATATGAAGACCGCCTGTTTCAGGGGTGGTTGCCTGACAGGTCCGGGTCATTCCTCTGCTGAGCTTCACGGGTTCCTTGCATATCTGATGAAATGCGCTGTTACAGGGAAGCATTATAACATATACGGTTACAAGGGAAAACAGGTCAGGGATAATATCCATAGCTATGATCTGGTGAATGCTTTCTGGCACTTTTACCAGGAGCCGCGTGTTGGTGAAGTTTATAATATGGGAGGAGGGCGGCACTCTAATTGTTCTATGCTAGAAGCGATACAAATGTGTGAAGAGATCTCTGGTAAAAAAATGAATTATTCATATACTGAAAATAATAGGATTGGTGATCATATATGGTGGATAAGCGATGTGAGTAAATTCAAGGAGCATTATCCGGGATGGGATTATAAATATGATCTGAAGGACATTCTGGTTGAGATTTTCAAAAATAGCGTTTTTGTGCATCCTCTGTAAATGAATTTTTTCAGATCTATACCTTGGGTCTTGATGAAAATAAAATGACGAATTTCTTGAGAACAAACCGCAGATAAACGCAGATGAACGCAGATACGACTAATTCAAACCTTCCGGAGGGATATTACTATTATCGAACAAACAGAACACAATTTAAATAACCGCAACCCCTCCATCTCCATCATAACTCCCACGTATAACTCCGCAAGAACACTGACGTCCTGCCTTGAGTCCATTAAAAACCAGGACTACCTGGGAGATATCGAAATCATCATTGCAGACGGCGGCTCGACAGACAGCACACTTGAGATCGCAAGGAAATACACGAATAAAATATATCCTAATCCTTTTAAGACCGGGGAAGCTGGCAAGGCAGTTGGGTTGAAGCACTCAAAGGGCGAGATTATAGCATTGATTGATAGTGACAATATCTTTCCTTCAAGGGATTGGCTTTCCAGAATGACTGAACCATTCCAGGACAGGGAGATCGCGGGGACTGAGCCGCTGCATTACACTTATCGAAAGGATGATGGGTATATCACACGATACTGCGCCATGCTGGGGATGAATGACCCGCTGTGCTTATTCCTTGGGAATTATGACAGGATGTGCATGGTAACAGGCAAATGGACTGAGATGCCTGTTATCCAGGAAGATAAGGGGAACTATATTAAGATCGAACTTGATGATAAGAAGCTGCCAACCATCGGAGCGAACGGGTTCCTTGTGAGGCGGGATGCGCTGATGGGCTGTTCCACAGGTGATTACCTGTTTGATATCGATATTGTTTATGAACTGATAACGCAGAGAAAGAATAAGTTTGCGAAAGTCAAGGTGGGTATTGTGCATCTTTTCTCAGGGGATGTTTTTACTTTCATTAAAAAGCAGAGGCGAAGGATTAAGGACTATGCGTATTATAAAGAGCAGAAGCTCAGGAAGTATCCATGGGGTGAACTTGGAAAACTGAAGTTGTTGAAATTCATTGTTTATACTGTGACTGTTCTTCCACTGGTGTCTCAACTTTTGAGAGGTTACTGGCGGAAGCAGGACAGAGCGTGGTGGTTTCATATACCGGCGTGCTGGATAACGATGGCGGTATATGCCACTGGTGCATTACAGAACAGATTCAGTGTAAATCCGGCAAATAGAAGAAATTGGCAACAGTAATTTGAGTATTTGAATAATGATCTTGCAGGAGAATAAAAATGAAAGTAATTCACGTGGGAGATTTTGTATTAGGAGATGATGAAAAGTCTGCGATAAATGAAGTTCTTGCTTCAGGAAGATTGTCGGAGGGTAAAAAAGTAAGGGAATTTGAGATAGCTTTTGCAAAATTTATTGGAACAAAATATGCAATTGCAGTCAACTCTGGAACTTCTGCATTGATAGCTGGATTGAGCGCATTATGTTATAGTCAAAATTCACGAGTTAAACCATCCACTAAAATAATTACAACTCCTTCCACTTATATAGCTACCAGCAATGCAATTGTAAACACAGGATTAACTCCTGTTTATGTAGATATTGATAGAAAGTATTTTGGAATAACACCTGAAAATATTAAGAAACACTTAGAAACTGTTGATGATATCGAGCAATATTCCCTTATATTGCCAGTACATTTAATGGGCTATCCATGCGATATGGACGAAATCAACAAAATAGCCAAAAAATATGGTTTGCAAACGTTTGAGGACTCAGCACAGGCACATGGAACAATCTATAAAGGCAAAAAAACAGGGTCATTGTCTTTATTATCAGATTTTTCTTTTTACATTGCACATAATATCCAGGCAGGAGAACTTGGCGCTATAACCTCCAACGACTACGAAATTATACGATTTAATAAGAAAGATAAAAGCAAACGGCAGAATGTGCGATTGTCCGATTTGCACACGAAACACGACAGGCTGTCCGAGAATAAAAAATCATAATGGGGATGATGATTTCGATCCTAGATTTACACATGACATGGTAGGCTATAATTTTAAGACGATGGAATTCCAAGCTGCATTGGGAATCAGCCAATTAAAAAAAGCAGATTGGATTGCCAAAAGAAGGCTAGAAAATGTTAAATATTTAAATGAAAACCTAGAAAGATATTCAGATATATTGCAATTACCAGAGTATATAGACACAGTAAGTTATCTAGCATATCCAATTGTCATAAATAAACCAGAAAAAATATCCCGGAAAAAATTGCGCACTGCGCTTGAAAAATTGGGTGTTGAGACCCGTTCTCTTTTTGGTTGTATACCTACACAACAACCAGCTTATAGCTATTTAAAGAAGGAATATGAGGGTAAACTACTAAATGCAGAGTACATCGGATTAAATGCATTTTATATCGGATGCCATCAATATCTGGAGCGGAGTGATCTGGATCACATTATCCAAACGTTTGATATAATTATGAAGGATGTGAAATAATGGAAAAGGCATTAATAACGGGAATAACCGGGTTCGTAGGGAGCCATTTAGCAGAATATCTCCTGGACAAAAATTTCGATGTATATGGTACTGTTCGATGGCGAAGCTCATTAGATAATATTAAAATTATTAAAGATAAATTAAAATTAGTAGATACTGACCTGAGAGATTCGCATAGTACTGAAAAAATGATCAAAGAAGTTATGCCAGATTACATATTCCATTTAGCAGCGCAATCTTTCGTACCTACCTCATGGCACGCTCCGCAGGAAACATTTGTAACGAATGTTATTGGCACAATAAACTTGTTTGAGGCAGTAAGAAACTCAAATATTGATCCAAAAATACAGGTAGCGGGTTCCAGCGAGGAATATGGGATGGTCTATGAAAATGAACTTCCAATTACTGAAGAGAACCCACTCAGACCTTTAAGTCCGTATGCTGTAAGCAAAGTTGCACAGGATAAACTATCGTATCAATATAATAAAAGTTATGGCTTGAAGATTGTAGTTACCAGGGCATTTAATCATACCGGGCCGAGAAGGGGCGAACCTTTTGTAACTTCCAACTTTGCTAAACAAATCGCTGACATAGAGAATGGCAAGAGAGAACCCATAATAAATGTAGGTAACCTTGCAGCTAAAAGAGATTTTACAGATGTAAGGGATATTGTAAAAGCTTATTATTTATCATTACAAGAATGTGATTTTGGTGAAGCTTATAACATATGCTCGGAAAAAACATGGACAATCCAATCGATATTAGATATATTATTGGGCATGAGTACAGTTAAAATCGAGGTAAAAACTGATCCGACCAGGTTGAGACCAAGCGATGTCGAAGTATTGTTTGGAGATTGTTCTAAATTCAAGAAAAAGACTGGTTGGAAACCTATAATTCCTATAGATAAAACCTTGAGCGATTTGTTAGATTATTGGAGGGAGAAGGTATGACTTTCTGGGAAGAAAAAGATGTCTTAGTGACAGGTGGAGCTGGCTTTATAGGTTCACATGTTGTTGAAATGCTGGTTGAACAGAAAGCAAATGTAACAGTTGTAGATAACTTTGAAAATGGATCATTAAATAATTTGAATGCGTGCAGAGAAGGCATCAAGCTAATTAATGGTGATCTTACCGACCCAAAGGTTTGTATTAATGCTTCAAAAAATGAGGATGTTGTCCTAAACATAGCTGCTAAAGTTGGCGGCATTGAATATAATAGAAAACACCCAGGAACAATGTTCACAGCCAACATATTAATTAATACGCAAATGTTGGAAGCTGCACGGAAAAATAACGTGGATAGATACTTATGCGTGAGTTCAGCTTGCGTCTATCCGCGATACTGTACAATTCCCACTCCTGAGTCGGAAGGTTTCAAAGATGTTCCTGAGGAAACTAATCTTGGCTATGGATGGGCTAAACGGATGGCTGAAGTTCAGGCTCAATGCTATGCAGAAGAGTATGGTATGAAAATATCCTAGTGAGACCGTATAATGCGTACGGTCCGAGAGACCATTTTGATCCGGAAAAGTCCCATGTTATACCTGCCATAATCAAACGTATTTTTGATGGAGAAAATCCATTGGTTGTTTGGGGCGATGGTGGACAGACGCGAGCTTTTCTGTATGTCACTGATTTTGCGAGAGGTCTAATCGAAGCTATTGAAAAATACCCGGTTGCTGATCCGATAAATCTTGGAACAGATGAAGAAGTTAAAATCAAGGACTTAGTGGAGATGATTATCAAACTATCAGGGAAAAAAACAAATATATTTTTTGATATCTCCATGCCAGCCGGTCAACCAAGAAGAAATTGCGACACGACTAAAGCTAAAGAAAAAATTGGGTTTGAGGCTAAAATTAAGTTAGAAGATGGGCTCAAAGAAACAATCAAGTGGTACAGAGACTTATTTTAAAAACATAAATCGGTAATATTTTTTTAATTGAATAGGAAATATAATGGCTGAATATAATTTAAAAAAAATCACTGTTTTAGCTGTTTTGGATTATGCCCAAAGGACAAATAATGATTGCCAAGAAAGTGAGGGATTAATGTGATTGATAACAAAGACAATTCTCATCATTATAACCAGAGTTATGGAAAAACATTTGCTGCTCCGCTCGATCGAAAATTTGTAATCTCATCAGATTTAATTTGGAGTGAATTTCAAATTATGTTAAATAAAAACCCATCTTCACTTGTAGATTTAGGGTGTGGGGGGGGAACGTTACTATATAACATAAGGAAAATTAATAATCGCATAAATCTATTCGGTGTTGATTATTCCGAAGTAACTTGTAAACACATAAAAATGTGGCTTCATGATGTAGCTATATCATGCAATAATATTGTGCATACTGACTTTAACAATGAGTCGTTTGATATAGTTACATCAACAATGGTTATCGAACATGTCGATGATAATCTATTTTTGGGTGAAGTAAATCGAATCTTAAAATCAAATGGAATATTTTTATGCACAACCGTTTTAAAGTCTAAAAATGCAAGATATTTTTATAAAAATGAAGCTGGTGAATCAGTACTTGAAACATCCCATTTAAGAGAATATGAATCCATTCAAAGTTTCGAAGGACTATTGGAAAATAACGGTTTTTCTGTTATTTATATAGATAAAAAAGTATTAAAATATCCTTTATTTGATCCATTTTTAAAATTATTATATCAAATATTTAAATCTGATTTTTTCAGAACATTTCCTGCGTACCACATGAATTATTTAAGAAGGGTTTTTTCAATTCCAATTCCAGGATATTATTCATTGGAAGTTATTGCCAAAAAAAGATAACATGGCACTTAAAAATATCAATATAATTGCTAATGCTGCCCTTGGTTCTGGTCTAAGTGGCGGTGATCGTATATTTATCGAACTCGCAAAAAAGCAAGGGAATTTGAGATGGCAATTCATATCAAGCAAAAGTAAGTTTGAATCAAAAAACATTATGAGTCTTTCATTATGAATAAATCAAAAAAAATAATTAAAGAATATGACGAGGCTTATTTCGCTGAACGCGATTATTTACCATGCCATTTACTAAATGTCATAGAAATTCTTCTAAGGCAAAACAGTATACATAGTGTTTTAGAAGTTGGAGTTGGATATGGGAAACTGATGAATAAGCTTAAAGATTTAGGCTATAATGTTAATGGTATAGATATTTCATCGGTTGCTGCAAAGCTTGTTGGTGCTACGATTGCTTCTGCGACAGACATACCATATCCAAATAATCAGTTCGACTGTGTTCTTGGTATAAGCATAATTGAGCATTTAACAGAGAGAGAAGGAAAAAAATTTATTAATGAAGCACATCGCGTTTTAAAGGAAGATGGCATAATTTTTTTAGTCACTCCTAATTATTCCTCTCCACTAAGGCATATACAAGGGAAAAACTGGTTTGGTTACTCTGATAAGACACACGTGTTTTTTTATACACCAAATAATTTATCGAATATGTTACAAAAGAACGGGTTTAAAGACGTTAGGTTAACCTTTAAAATAAGAATCTCATCGCTGGAATGGCATTTACCTTCTGTTTTCTATAAGCTTCCAACTCCGTTTAAATATTTAATAAATTACCTACTTGTTTCATCACCCATTGCATTATTTAGAGATAGCTTCTGGGTTAGTGGAAGGAAAATAAAATGAAAATTGGAGTTTTAATTGATAGACTGAATGTTGGAGGCGTGGAAAAGGTAGCAATAGAAGAAGTAAGATCTTTAAGATCTTTGGGTGAAGATGCCTACCTTGTTATTCTCAGGAGAGAAGCAACTGTTGAAGGTGCTTTTTCTGATTTAATAAATGATATTCCTATCATATATTTAGACGATAGACTAGCTGATTTTCTAAAATTATCTTTTAAATTTCCAATTTTTAATTTTTTTTCATTTTTTCATATATCATACCCTCTATTTATTCCTTTGGTCGTTAAAAAGAATGAGTTTGAATATTTAATTAGTCATAGTACATATACCAGTTTTACTGCGATCACAATTAAAAAATTTAATAAAATAAAATACTCAGCTTTTATATGGGATCCAATTGGATATATACTTAATAGAGTATATTCTAAAAAAATTTCAACTCATCTACTTACGATACTTAGCTATATAGCAAGATTTTTGGACAAACAAATAGTTAGTAATTCCGATGTTGTTTTAGTTGGTGGAATTGCCCACAATGCATATCTTAAAGGTTTAAATTCTCAAAAAGAAATAAAAGTTATACCTCCCTCTACATATCCATTAGATAAAATTCCCACGGAGAAAAAAGATTATATATTAATGGTTACTGCTTGGAAGGGAGGTAAGAATCCTGAGTATATATTCGAATTATTAAAAAAACTACCTGGGATAAAAATCAAGATGGTAGGTAGGTGGATAGATAATAACTATAAAGAAGAATTTGAGGCTAAAATAAGAAAAGCTAATTTGACTAAAAATATTGATGTGGTTGGTGGGGTAAACGAAAAAGATCTATCAAAATATTATGCAGAAGCACTACTATTACTTCTAACAAATTATGAGGCATTCGGTATGCCAGCACTTGAAGCTGCAGGTCATGGAACAACTTTTATAATTACCAAAGGTAGTGGTGTTTGTAGTCTTTTCCAAGACAAAATTGATGGTTTCTATACAGAAGAGAAAGATACCCAAACAATAATAGAGTATATAGAACTTTTGAGAAAAGATAAGAATTTAGCTGTAGAAATGGGTAGACACGCTTGGAAAACAGTAAGGAATAAATATGACTGGCAAAAACATGCAGAGCAATTAAAGACTACCATAGAAAATCATGCAAAGTGAAAAAAACGATGGGAGTAGATATTTCTAATATCACTATTTGCGAGGCGAGAGAAAGATATTTGAACATTGAATTTAAAAATACGTCGGCCACGGAGCTGCCTTTTCCTGAAGAAAGCTTTGATTTTCACGGTTGTAGAACTGGTAGAACATGTGGTTGATGTATGAAGAATGTTTAATGAGTTTAATAGAGTTCTTAGATTGAATGGGAAGTTATTTATCACGACTACAGATTTTAATTTGCTTAAAAGGTTAAGGAGGTATAGTTCTTAAAATGCGACTTAATATAATTGCAAATTGGATGCAGGGAACTGCCTTGAGTGGCGGGGATAGGATTTTTATCGAATTAAGCAAGAGATGGGCTTCTAAAATAAATATTAGGTTTTTTGTTTCTCGCGAGGGGTGGGAAATTTGTAGAAGAGAGGGTTTGAAGGGATTTAATCACAAGATTTGGGCTTCAGACAAATTTAATAAATGCGGATATTTTATCAACTATCTCTACAGGACTTTTATTTCTATTGTTAAGTCATCGCGAGCAAAAACAGGTAAAGACGATATTATTTATTCCTCCTCGGATTTCTGGCCGGATTCGATACCTGCTTTTATTATAAAGTTGGGAAATCCTGAGGCTAGATGGATCGCGGGTTTTTATCTTTTTGCCGCTCTACCATGGAAGAAAGACTCTCCTTACAAGAAGAGATTTCTAACTGGCTTATTTTACTGGCTGACTCAATTACCAATTTATTGGCTTGTACAGAGATATGCAGATATGGTTTTTGTGACCAACGAGCTTGATGTAGATAGGTTTATCACAAGAAAAAGAGGTAAAGATAAGATTGTAGTCATTCGGGGTGGAGTGGATATAAGACCTTCTGAAGAATATTTAAATTCTGGAAAGATCGTACCTCTGGGAAAAAGGAGGTATGATGCCTGCTTTGTGGGAAGGTTTCACTATCAAAAAGGGGTTCTCGAACTTGTTGATATTTGGAAAAGTGTTTGTGATAGAAAGCCAGAAGCCAAGTTAGCAATGATAGGTGTTGGACCTCTTGAGAATGAGGTGAGAAAGAAGATAGCAAAGCTAGGGCAAGATAATATTGAGTTGTTGGGCTTTAAAGACGGAGAAGAAAAATATGAGTTTTTCAAGCAAAGTAAAATCATTGTTCATCCTGCAACATATGACAGCGGCGGCATGGCTGCTGCAGAGGGGATGGCATGGGGACTTCCGGGGGTGAGTTTTGATTTAGAAGCATTAAAAACGTATTATCCAAAAGGTATGGTTAAAGTTCAACAAGGAAATCAGGAAGAATTTTCCATGCAAATTATTAAATTATTAGAAGATAAAAAATACTATGAAAAAATCTCTGAGGAAGCTATAAATCTAATTGTTGAAGAATGGGATTGGAACAAAAGGGCTAATGAGATTATGGAGAAACTAAAAATATGTACGATGATATAAATTCAGAACTTTTTAGACTGACCAATCCCAATACGAATGTTTTAGAGGTTGGTTGTGCCACAGGTCGATTGGCAGAAAAGTTAAGAATAGAAAAAAAATGTTATGTAGTAGGCATCGAATTTGATGAAGAAATGTCAAAAATTGCAAAATCCGCATGCGATCAGTTAATTATTGAGAATATAGAGACTTTGAAAGGATTCCCATTCCCTGAAAAATTTTTTGATGTTATTCTTTTTGGTGATGTATTAGAGCATCTTAAAAATCCGCAATCTACATTAAAATTTTTTTCCGATTATCTATCAGATGATGGATACATAATCATTTCTCTCCCCAATATCGCATTCTTCACGACCAGGTTTGGATTACTTTTTGGCAAATTTAATTATACAGAGCATGGAATATTAGATAAGACTCATTTAAGATTTTTTACTTTTAATACTGCTAAGGAGTTGATCCAAAGCGCTGGATATAATATAACATACATTAGCTATTTTCAACCAGTGCGCAAGATATATACTTATCCATTAAATATTATGGCGAGGGTATATCCAAAGTTGTTTGCTATAGATTTCATTTTCAAAGCATTTAAAGTATAATATTTAGGAAAGGTTTTACTTGGTGTGATAACCAATTAACAAATCAACAAACTAATAATTGAGCATTATAAAAAATAAAAAGCTGTGTTAAATTATGAAAACTAAAATTCTTTTGATTCAACCATGTTATGTCAATTTTGGAGGATATTACCGTAGTTTTTCTATCGCCAAATCACTGAGCAATAAAGGATATTCAGTTGATTTATTAATTTCCAGCAAAGAAAATTCCTTAAATATAACTAAAATAAAAGTAAAAAATAACTTTAATATATACGAGCTCCCAAGAATAAATTTTCATCACTTTATTAATGGAAAAATAATAAGAGGACTTATTGGGTGCTTCTTTATAATATTTAAAAAATATGATTTTATTCATCTTTTTTCATCGGTTCATCCTGAAATATGGTTTCCTTTATCGATATGTAAAATGTTTAGGAAAAAATATATTTTAGATTGGGATGATTATTGGCAAGACAGTCCAATGTATCACTCAAGTACTAAAATTACGAAAAAATACATTGAATTTTCTGAAAATTATTTCGTTAAAAAGTCTTCGCATGTAACAGTTACAAGTGATTTTTTGTATGAAAAAGCTAAACAATTAGGTGTCAAAGATGCACTTAAAATTATCAATGGAGTAGACTTTGATTCATTTCATCCAATTAGCCAGAAAGAATCCAGAAAATATCTAAAACTTGATGAAAATGAAAAAATAATTTTATCCTTTGGTAATACTTATGGGGATAAAAGAGCTTACCTATTATTAAAAACATTTCAATATATTTACGAATTAGATAATTCAGTAAAATTATATCTCAACTTAGATCCAAGAAATTTTCTAAGCAATGCAAAGATAAAACAAGAAATTGATAAAAGAATATTCGATAATATTGTGGTTACCGGATATATTGATAAGAATATGATGCCATATTATACTGGTGCGTGTGATATTATACTGTTTTTGACCGGTAACACGAACGGTGAAAAAGCCTGTTTTCCTATACGTATAGGTTCTTATCTCAATGCAGAGAAAGTTATAGCCACAAATGTAACGGATACCGAAATGTACAATACACTGGCAAGATTTAACTGTATTCTGATTGGCAAAAATCCCCAAGATCTTGCGAAAAATATTATAGGGTTTTTTAATAATAAACAGATGAAGAAAGATTTAGAAAAAAACACTGTCAAAGCAAAAAATGAACTTGATTGGGACAATTTATCACTGAATTTAATCAAACTTTATAAATCAGTTAATAAAGAGTTGTGAAACTATGTTTTCCAAAGATAAAGCAATATCGTTAAACCAATCACCATACAGTCCCCATACTATTATCCCGAAGTTAATACCCGCTAATTCGTATGTCTTGGATGTAGGTTGCAATGCTGGGTATATAGGTAAGTATTTAAAAGAAGATAAAGGCTGTACATGTGATGGGATAGATATCGATGAATTTTTATTAACACAAGCAAAACCATATTATTGCAATTTATTCAAGATAGACCTTTATTATGATAATTTTCTCTTAACAAAGAAGTATGATATTATCTTGTTTATAGATATTCTTGAGCATTTACCAAATCCATACAGAATCATACAAAAATTCAGCTCAAATCTCAACCCACATGGGAGAATAATTATTTGTTTACCTAATATTGCAAGAATCGAATATCGGCTGAAACATTTATTAGGTATTTTTGATTATGAGGAATCTGGTATAATGCATCAAGATCATTTAAGATTTTTCACATTAAAATCTGGGGAAAAACTAATTCAAAATTGTGGGTTAAAAATTGAAAAAATATTGCCAACCGGTTTGGGTGCCAGAGTCAAAGTGTTTGAGAGTTTAACTGCGTTTCAGTTTATCTATATTTGTAAATTGTAAAGAGATTTCATGAAAAATAAAATCAAAGTATTTAATAATTATTTTTTCTATTTAATTCTTTATGCTACTTTATTGTTCGCTGTACTAATAAAGTATTATCTATACAACCACATTATATTAGGGGGAGAGGGAGATTATTTCATAGATTTTTCAATGCACCTTGAAAATTTCGGTTACACTTGGCAAAATGCAGGGACTGGTTTTTTTACAACATCATTAAATGCAAACTTTGTTAACATTATATTTTTAGTTATTTTGCAAAAAATATTTCAAAGTGATATTTTAATAAATTTTATTTTAATATTTTTAATCTATTTCTTACCTTTTTTTGCGATATTTATTATCTGCATGGAATTAAAAATTACACCGTTTATTTCTTTTTGTATATCTTTTTTTTATATTATAAATCCATTTAATTTATATTATTTAACCGCTCTTAATCAGTGGAATACTTCGTCATTATTTGTGATTCCAATGTTTTTTTGGGTTATTATGAAATTTTATAATAACAATATTAAATTATTCTTTTATTTTGGTCTAACATCGTTATTGTTCGCATTTGCTAATGCCAATCCACCTCTAATGGTAATACACCAAATCTCGATTATGTTTTCTGTAATAATAATTTCTTATTACTTTAATTCTAGTGTATCATTAAATCAAATCATAAAAAAATACATTCTTCTTATTACCTCATTCATATTATTTAATTTCTGGTGGATATCTAATTGGGTGAATGTTTTAGTAGATGCACAAAAAATGTACTCAACAGAATTTGCATTATCTTGGTTGAGTACAGGTCAATTTGAGCCAATTATTTGGAAAATCTTTACATTGAATTATCTTTTCCCAGCAGACAAATCATATAACTTTCTTTCAATTTATTATAATACATATTTAAGCATCTTTTTAAGTTTAATTCCCATTCTAATTATATGCTATTTTTTTTGTATTTGGAAATCTCCAAAAAAATACCTTCTAGTTTTGACAGTTATGCTTTTAACTATATTTTTTTTCATTAAGGGTGTACATGAACCATTTGGAAATATATATGGATATATGGTTTTAAATATTCCTTTTTTTAATATTTTTAAAACACCTGCAGAAAAATGGGGGATATTATATATTTTTTCATTCACTTTATTATTAGCATTTATTTTTGTAGAACTTAAGAAAACTAAAGATTATTATTATATTGTATCTGTTTTCATAATCTACTTAGTTTTTGTAAGCATACCATTTTTCACTAGTAATTTTATTCCAGATTATAAAATCGGGGATGTAGGATTCGGGTCGAGAGAATTTTATGACAAACCGGAATACAAATATTTAAGAAATGAATTAAATAACGACACAGTTGAATATCGAGTACTTAGTCTTCCAGGTAATTTAAATTACCAAGTTATGTTACATATGTATGATAATAAATATTATACTGGAATGGATCCAGTACTAAACAATATAAATAAACCGTTTATAGCAGCATACAGTAATAATGTTTTGGCAAATTATGATATTTTATTTAACAATATCTCATCCTCTAATTATATAAAAATATTGGGATATTATAATGTTAAAAAAATAGTAATTAATAAAGATATGTATCCCTGGTTCGGATTTAAAGAAAGAGAGAATGTATCAAGATTGGAAGAAATATTTGATAAAAACATGGTCTCAAAAAAAGAAGGCTCAATAATCGTATATGATAATAATGATAATTTTTTACCGCGAATTTATGGGTCTACTATTCCAACATTAATCAATGGCTCATTAGAAGATATGTTTAGAGTTATCACTTTAAATAATTTTACAGCTGAAAACAATATAATATTTCTATCAAATCAAACAAATGATACTCAATGGAGGTTTTTGGAAGGACTTAATTATACCAATAGTTCTCCTCCCATCATTACTTTTCAGAAAATTAACCCGACAAAATATACGGTTAAGGTGGAGAATGCTTCTCAACCCTTCTTTCTTATTCTTTCTGATAGTTTTCATCAACAATGGAAAGCGTATATTAATGGTGAAACCTACAATACGGATTCAATTGTTATATCAAAATATGATCACATAAAGGTGAATGAAGCTAAGATAAATAATAATTGGATATATACACCCCGCGACATATTTTATCTTTTTAGTGAACCAATTAGTGAATTAAAACATTTTAAAGTTAATGGTTATGCAAATGCATGGTTTATTGATCAAAATGAATTAACAAAAAGGGATTTTACAATTACTTTGTATTATCGACCCCAGATATTATTCTATTTTTGGTTGATTATATCTGGAACTATTTTATTAGGCTGTATTGTATATGTGATTTGTTGGAGAAAATATGAAATTAGTTAAACAAGTCTCAATATTTATTGTTATTCTAATTATTTTTTTATCTATTTCGTTCATTTATATGAATCAATGGGGTGCAGAGTCTTTAGTAAAAGACAATGAAAAGAAAACCCAAGAATCCTCTATAGATTCAAATATACTAATTCGGGATATAATAATATCGTTTAAAGAAAAACAGGTAGCTCAAAACTCAATCGCGGTTTTCAACACTCTTAATGATTGGAATATAGTATCTGGTAAATGGAACTTAATAAATGGAAACATGTTAGAAGGGAAAAATTCAAATTCTCCAGATGGTAGTATGGGTCTCGGAACATTACCTAATAATATTTTTTCAAACAATTCAATTATTGAATTCAAAGTAAACCCAAAAGATAACACTCAGAAAGACTATTATAACTTTGGCATAATTTTTGGATTTGTAGATTATAAAAATTATTATGTAGCTAGATACTATTCTGACAAGAGAAATAATGCTGATTTACACAACTTTGCTTTAGGTAAGACGAATTATGATGGTACCATTTCTTGGTTACAAGTCGATCATAATATTATTCTTAAAACATCTTATTGGCATAAAATAAAATTGATTGTAACCGATGAGTATATGTTAATATACATAAACGATTTCAAACTCTTTAAGGTAGAAAAAACAGAGTTGCCTCTCAATAAAGGGAAAATATCTTTAGGAGCATATGAGTCCAGCGCAATTTTTTCAGATATTCGTATCACAAATCTTACCCAAATCCCAATCAATCTTTCTCTCTCTTTCTCTCTCTCCTCCCGTTTTTCAAACCTTACATTCACTCCACACCTAACCGAAAAATCAAACAACCCTTCAAGCATTGAATCTTATCCTATAATTTACACATTCCCGAGCATTAACTACACCTCAAACGCCAGCACACTCGCTCTTAACGACACCCTCAGTCTCTCCTTCCCTGCCGACCTCATCCGCCCCCCCGACATCATATACTTCCCCACCGAGCCCTACCAAAATCGCACCTTCGCCATCCGCCTCATAGTCCGCGGCTGGGATGAACAGAAGCAAGAGTGGGTGTTCAAAGAGTTCATGTCGCCTGAGTTCACATGGGAGGATGTGGCGGAGGGGAGGACGATTGCGGCTGATGGGAGCAGGCAATAGAATGAAGTTTATCTGGTTATTGCCATTCTGAGGTTGCGTGGGGAACGTATTGGCGCCGGGGATTTAATATTTTTTAAGTGATAAATATGTGGACGCTATACACCGCAAAGGGCGCAAAGAGCGCAAAGCAGAGCAGCAAAAATCTTTGCGACCTTTGCGCTCTTTGCGGTGAGATTTTAATCTAAAATGAGTTACTCCAACAGGCTACATCATAATCAGGAATCTGTATTCATTGCGGTTTTTCATAGCTCAATGGTTGCTTCGGCTTCCGTGAAGCGCCGCCATATAAATATTTACTATGTGATACTTATGTTGTTCCGCCCCCCCCTTCATCGAATGCTTGCCTTCCCCACCCATCTTGGCTAAACCCCACCTTCCCTCATCCGCCTCATAGCGCGCGGCTGGGATGAGCAGAAGCAGGAGTGGGTCTTCAAAGAGTATATGTCGCCTGAGTTCACATGGGAGGATGTGGTGGAGGGGAGGACGATCGCGGCTGATGGGAACAGGCAATAGAATAAGGCTGCATGGGAACATATTGGCGCCGGGGATTTAATATTTTTGAAGTGATATTTATCCTGTAGATCCTGTAAATCCTGTCTGTGTTTTTAGCTCAGTGGTTGCTTCGGCTTCCGTGAAGCGCCGCCATATAAATATTTACTATGTGATATTTATGTTGTTCCGTCCCCCCCTCCATCGAATGCTTGCCTTCCCTCCCCTCCTTTTTGCTGAACCCCCACCTTTGCTCTGTATGAAAACCAGGGCTGCAATGAACAAAACCCAGGAGTGCCTCCATCATAGGAAACCTCTCGCCTGAGTTCACATGGGAGGATGTGGTGGAGGGGAGGACGATCGCGGCTGATGGGAGCAGGCAATAGAATGAAGTTTATCTGGTTATTGCTATTCTGAGGTTGCGTGGGGAACGTATCGGCGCCGAGGATTTAATATTTTTGAAGTGATACTTATCCTGTCGATCCTGTTAATCCTGTCTGTATTTATAGCTCTGTGGTCGCTTCGGCTTCCGTGAAGCGCCGCCATATAAATATTTAATATGTGATATTTATATTGTCCATCGAATGCTTGCCTCTCTCCCCTGCGCTCAAATCCCACCTTCCCTCTGCATGAAAAACAATGGATGCTACTAAAATAAGCGTGTATTCGCTCATCTGATTAATGATCCTGGATCTATATTCAAATACGAAAAATATAATGCGAAGTCCAATCAATATGTGATATAAATGAGAAGGAATGTTTTATTATTTATTTGTCTTCTGCTTATTTCAACAACAGCCAGAGCAGATATTTTAT
>Ga0180732_1000970_pt1 | contig 19792 bp, 22 predicted proteins | sample KR11_01MetaG_FD_148674 | JGI IMG/M metagenome (GOLD analysis project Ga0180732, IMG submission 148674) | Groundwater microbial communities from the Olkiluoto Island deep subsurface site, Finland - KR11_0.1 MetaG | ecosystem: Environmental > Aquatic > Deep subsurface > Groundwater | place...
ATTCCATCCACCGGGATGTTCGATAACCTGAGGCTTTTCACACTCGTATCTCCCGGGTTTCGGTTCATAATGAGTTTCGGATGGGCCCGGACCATTTTGGTGGGCCGACGATCCTGGCTGAAGATTTTTTTGTTCAGGATAAATTGATTGTCCTGATACAGCCGGGCGATTTCATGCCCCAGGGACGGGTCAGCCATGGACAACGGAATGGGAATGATTTTAACCGGTTCATAATGCTTTTTGATGTTTTTCAAATAACGTTTCACCACCACAACCACGGTGTTCCGCTCCGTCATTTCCGGACTGATTCCCATGAAAAAAATCATTGATTCTCCGCACCTGCCTGGGATGTTTCCTTATTTCTCAGGGACCTCAACTTGTCAAAGGGGGTGAGAAACTGACCAAGAGTTTATAACCCACATTTTGCCCTTTGAAAAGAACTGATTGCTGATGGGCCCAGCAGGCCCCTGGAATGGAAGTTGTCCCGTGCTATTCCCTCCTGCCGGGGCGTTCTAATCAGGTCGGGCCGTGTGAAGGGCATCCATCCGGGCTCTTTTTGTATTGACTTCATTCCTTTAAAATGGTTTTTATCTATCCCTACTTTAACGTGATTCAAGCCTTTATGAATATCATTCAAAGAGATTATGATGAATTTCAATACGCAAATACAAAATTAGGAAAATAAGTTGATTTGTGTTACTGGGCCCTGATGTCATGCGCGCGCCAAGCGAAGAAATTGTACCATTAAAAAGGAGGAAAAATGCAAATACTCATTTTATCCGGCAGCAGAAACAGGGAAGGTCAGACCGCCCGGGCCATTCAAGCGATCACGAAAGGCATTTCAGAAGCAGGCGGTCAGTCGGAAACCCTGTTTCTTCCGGAACTTTCCCTGGAGCGATGCCGCCAATGCGATCCGGACGGGTGGGGTCTTTGCCGCCATGAAGGCCGGTGCGTCATCGAAGATGATTTTTCATCCACCACAGACAAGGTCAAAGCCGCGGATGTCGTGGTTTTTGCCAATCCTGTTTACTTTGGCGATTTAAGTGACAGCATGAAATGCTTTCTGGATCGGATCAGACGCGTTGTTTTTTTCAAGATGATTTCAGGGGGCAGGGGAGCCTCTTCCGAATTTGCAAAACCAGCCATTGGTTACTGTTATGCCGGGGGAAGCGGAAATGGGACAACCTCCTGCAGCGCCAATCTGGAGCGCATTCTCCAAATCTGTGGATTTGATGTGGTGGACATGATCAATGCCCGCCGCCAGAACCTTGATGCCAAGATTCCCATGTTGGAGTTAACTGGCAGATGGCTGGTGACCAAACCTGCATCAGGGCCCAGGTTTGTTCCTCCGGGAAGGTGAGGTTCCAATTGTCGCTTCCACTCCAACAGGGTCATGCAAAGCCCTGATTTGAAACTTTCCTCTCCAGTGCTGTCGAATCCCGGGCACACCCTCTTTGCCGGTAAATTGAGAATTGATTCAAATTTAGTGAAAAAAAATCAGAATTCTGGTATCTTGCCGTTTGATTGTTGACACAAATTGAATTATATGGTTTGGCCGAAACTCATTTTTCAGAGAAAACGGTCAACAAAGGAAAAAACCCTTTTGAAAGGAAATACCAGGTGAAACATAAATATTTGATATCCGACAAGGATGGCGGCAAAAGTCTTGTCATAACAGAAACTGCTGAAATTGATAAAGATTTATACTCCATTCTTTGTGAGCAAAAGTATGATGTGGAAGAGCTGAAAGAAGCCGCCAAGGAAGGGTCAAACAACCTCGTGGCCGCTTTCAGAAACCGCAATCTTTTCCCCCCCATCTCAGCGTCCATGAAAATCGCCGAGGGCGTTCTGGTCTTTCTGGAATCCAGCGGGAAAGACCCCGTCGAGGTCCTGGTTGATGAGACGGAAGCCCTGGAGCACTACGAAGAACCCATCGATATTATAACGGATATAGAACCCGAAGAGGAGCAGCTGGATGATCTGCTGGATGACACTGTGGATGTCTATGATGATGAAATCGGTATAAAGAAAATCAACTCCTCCATACAGTTGGATGAAGAGGATCTGCTGGATGACACCGGGGATGTCTGATTGTTTTGAAGTTTTCTGGCGTGAAAAAAATCGGGTTCCTTTTCCTTGTTCTTCTTTGGCTGCTTTGCCCCAGCGCATGTGATTCGAAAAAAGAGCATGTGTTTTACGGAAACACCATGGGCACAACCTACCATGTCAAGGTTGTGGCCCAAGGGGCCCACGACCCAACCTTCCTGAAAAAACGCATTGACCAGCGTCTCGAAGAGATCAACCGGAGCATGTCCACCTATATAAAAGACAGTGAAATCAGTCTTTTCAATCAGAATTTCCGGATCCATGAAAAACAGGCTGTATCCGATGACTTTTTGTATGTGATGAAGGAGTCGGAGAAATTGTATCATTTGACCGGAGGAGCCTGGGACGGTACGGTAAAGCCCCTGGTTGATTTATGGGGATTCAGCAGGCAAGGGATTCCTGAATCCATTCCTGAAAAATCCAGCATAAAGGAAGCCTTGTCCAAAATCGGGTTTGATAAAATCCGCATTGACGCAAAAGGACGGTCCCTGCAAAAGATAGTTCCCGGCGTAACCGTTGATTTGGCGTCCATTGCCAAGGGGTTTGGAGTGGATCAGATCGCCAAACTCATACGGGAGAACGGGTATTCGGATTTTATTGTTGAAATCGGGGGCGAGGTGGTTGCATCCGGAAAAACACGGGAGGGAACCCTGTGGAAAATAGGCATTAACACCCCGGACAAGGATGCGCCCATCGACCAAGTATACAAAACCATGAATCTTGAAAACCAGGCGGTTGCAACGAGCGGGGATTACCGGAATTTTAATGAAATAAACGGGGTCCGGTACTCCCATATTCTGGATCCGCGCACCGGTTACCCCATCAACAACAGGGTGGTGAGCGTCACCATTCTTTCCGGCAACTGCACCTTTGCCGACGGCCTTGCCACGGCGGTCATGGTTTTAGGCCCCGGTGCCGGCCTGGACCTTATCAACCGGCTGGACAATACCGAGGGGCTGATCATTACCAGGGATGAAAACGGCAGGCTTACAGATCACCCTTCCAAGGGGTTCAGCCGTTGAATTTGAAGCCATGAACCGTTTCTCTGTTTTCAAAAGGAACCATGAAAATCTATATTGAAACCCTTGGCTGCGCCAGGAATCAGGTGGACGGGGAAATGATGGCAGGTCAATTTGCCCGGGCCGGGTTCACCCATGCGGAAGAGCCCGAAGAGGCTGAAATCATTGTCATCAACACCTGCGGTTTTATTGAAGAAGCCATCAACGAGTCCATTGACACCATCCTGTACCTGGCAGAGTTTAAACAAAAAGGTGTATGCCGTCTACTGGTGGTGGCCGGATGTCTGACCCAGCGGTTCGGGGAAAAGATAACCGCCGACCTGACTGAAGTGGATCTGTTTCTTGGCACAGGCGCTTTGGACCAAGTTCCCGAGCTGATCAAAAAAGCCCTGCCCAAGGGCACCTGCTTTCTTCCCGACCCCTATGGGCGCCATTTTCAGGACAATTCCGAAATCCGCCGAACAGATGCCCAAAGCCCCTTTGCCTACCTGAAAATTGCCGAAGGCTGCGACAAGCACTGCACCTATTGCATTATTCCCGCATTGAGGGGCAAACAAAAAAGCAGGCCCATGGCCGACATCGTTAAGGAAGCGCAAAGCCTGATTCAAAACCACAAAAAGGAAATTATTCTGGTGGCCCAGGAAACCACCTTTTACGGCAGGGATCTTGAGGGTTCCTCCAATATCGCAGATCTCCTGGATAAAATCAGCATCCTGTCCCAAGATATCTGGATCAGGCTTCTCTACGGACATCCCGAAAGTGTGGATGAAAACCTCATCAGAACCATGGCTTCCCATGAGAACATCTGCCCGTATTTTGATATTCCCATTCAACATGCAAGCGACGGGATTCTAAAAAGAATGGGGCGCAATTACAAAATAAAAGATCTCTATCGCCTGGTGGAACGGATTCGAAAACATCTTCCCGAAGCCGTCCTTCGAACCACGGTGATCACGGGTTTTCCCGGAGAAACCCGGAAGGACTTCAATGCCCTGATGTCATTTATTCGGGAGATCCAATTCGATCATCTGGGAGCCTTTGTCTATTCGGATTTTGATGATTTGCCCTCCCATCGTTTGAAAGGGTTTGTGAGTGAAAGGACCGCCAAGAGAAGGCAGGATGAAATCATGGCCTGCCAGCGGGACATTTCCACGCTCATCAACCGGAAATACCAGGACAGGGAACTTGCGGTCCTGATTGAAGAATCTCCTGAGCCTGGACTTTACATGGGAAGAACGGTTTTTCAGGCCCCCGAAGTGGACGGGATAACCTATGTCCGGTCCCGGGAACTTGACAGGGGCGCATTTACCAAGGTAAGAATAACCGATACTTTGGAATATGATTTGATTGGAGAACCGGCATGACCGACCTGAAAACCCGGTTGCTTGAAGCGGTCCATGAGGATTTGGAGCAGATTGAAGCAGCCTTGAAAACCCATCTAACCCCTGACCTTGACCTGGTTTCGGAGGTGGCGGGCCACATTCTGTTTTCGGGCGGAAAGCGCATTCGCCCGCTTCTGATTGTTTTGTGTGCCAGGCTCTGCGGGTATGAGGGAAAATACGTTCATCACTTCACCACGGCCTTTGAATATCTTCATACCGCCACCCTGCTCCATGACGATCTGGTGGATGATGCGGCTTTGCGGCGGGGAAAACCCGTGGCCAACGCCCTGTGGGGTAATTCCGTTGCTGTTCTGGTGGGAGATTTTTTGTTTGCAAGGGCCAGCGGTCTGGCAGCTTCCACCCAAATCATGGAAGGCATTGAAATCATCGCAAGGGTTACGGAAAAAATGACCCAGGGCGAATTGTTTCAATTGGCCAAAAAAGGAAAGCTGGACCTTACCGAACAGGAATATATGGACGTGATTCAATGGAAAACCGGAGTGTTGTTCCAGGGTTCCTGCGAAATCGGTGCAGGACTGGCGGAAGCAGAAGAAAGCCGGAAGGCCGCCCTGTCTGATTACGGCCTGAATTTAGGCATTGCCTTCCAGATGGCGGATGATCTTCTGGACTATACTCGAAACGAAAACAAGGCTCTGGGGAAAAATCCCGGCGCGGATTTGCGAGAGGGCAAGCTCACCCTTCCGGTGATCCATGGCCTGAAAAATGCCGAGGGTAAGGACAGGGCCTTTATGGAGGATATGATTCGCAGTAAAAATTTTTCTTTAGAAGCGTTTCATAATCTGGTAGATTTACTGGAAACCAACGGCGGCATGGCCTATACCCGGGAGAAAGCAAAAGCCTACGTTGAAAAGGCAAAAGCCTGTCTGGACCTATTTCCTGATTCAAAAACCCGGGAGATTTTAAAGAGTTTTGCTGATTATGCCCTATTCCGAAGCGCCTGAGTTTAAGCCATGCGTTTCGATACAAGGTTTGATAAAATCCATTACCAACACCAAGATGGTTCCATGATGAATGCAATGAAAAAATCCATAGGTCTTTCGGCCGCAGTTTTTCTGGTTCTGCTTCTCATGCAGGCTGGCAAAACCCAAGCCCAGGACACGGAAACGGTTCAGGTTGTGGGAAGCGGCCAGGTTGTGGGCCAGGGCCTGGAAAAATCAAGAGATCTTGCCGTTGCAAACGCGCTGGTTTCTGCGGTGAGCAAAGTGGCAAACGATCTTCTGCCCGCCGATGGGGTGGCCCAGTACTTTGCCGAATTGAACCAGTCCGTTTTCAACAACACCGAAGCCCATGTTCTCAGTTACAGGGTTCTGGCCGAGTGGAATTCAGGCGACACCTATCGGGTTCTGGTGGAGGCCACGGTGGCGGTGGACACGGTGAAGGCAAAATTGGCAGCCTTGGGTTATGTTCGGGCCCAGACCCAGCTTCCCCATGTTCTGTTCATGGTGTACGAACAGAAAACCGGTGATTCCATCCCCGTATACTGGTGGGCCTGGGGTCCCCAGACCCAAATGACCCTGACCACGGACAAACTGATGCAGGGGATGCGGGAATCGGGTTTCGTTGTGGTGAGCCAGGAAAATGTCAGTATTTCAGGAGACCTGGCCGGGCTAAGGCAAACCCCGGGCTTGTCTGATAAGGAGGCTTCCCAACTGGCCGGAAATTCCGGAGCCGACGTCCTGATTCTGGGGTACGCCCGGGTTGAGGCATCCAACCTCATGGGAGACCAGAAAAGGACCTTTAAAGGAATGATGGAGGTCAGGGCCATCCAGGCGGAAACCGGCAGGCAAATCGCCAAATCCATCCAAACCGCCGTTGTTTCCCTAAGTGATGAAACCCTGGGAAACCAGGATATTCTAACCCGGCTGGCAGACCAAGCGGCAAAGGATCTTTCAGACCAGATAGCCAACGTGTGGTCCAGGGTTTCCGTGAGCCAGTCCCAATTGGTCGTGACGGTTGAAGGCACCCATCAGTTATCAGCCTTTGTGAAATTCCGGGAATCCTTGAGAAATCTCAACGGGGTGAATGAAATTTTCATCACCGAGATGAAGGCCGACGAAGCCACCATCATGGTGGACTACAAGGGCAGCGCCAATGCCTTGGCCGAAGCCCTGATGCTCAACACCTACGAGGGCTTCAGTATCAATATTTTTGATATCAATGAGAATAGGATTCGAATCAAGATAGTGCAATAATGGTCCCAAGGGGATGGGGCAACAGGGTTCAGAAATCGATGCCGAACCCATGGATTTCATTTTTCTTGACAGGTAAAACAAGAGGTGTTAACCAGTTTTCATACTATAAAGTTGTTTTTACAGGCACGTAGCTCAGCTGGGAGAGCGCTACCCTGACACGGTAGAGGTCGTTGGTTCAAGCCCAATCGTGCCTACCATGAAAGACAAGGGCTTACAGAATCAAATATCTGTAAGCCCTTTTTTATGGCATTTCCGGGCAATATGAAATGACAAACCAACGATATTCAAGGGTCAAGCTGTTTGGTGCGGGAGTGGCCGTTTTCCTCGTCATTCAAATGTTCCACTTGATTTGTGTCGGGGAAGGCCAAGGGAACCGAAGTAGTTTCAGGAAAAAGGTGGAGGAAGCCTTTCCCGAGCAAACCAGCCGGATCACGGAAAGATACGGTTTGAAACCCTATGGGGAAGAAAACAACCCAAGGACTGAAAACGCCAAGCTTTCGGTGATTTTGGTTCACGGTCTGGATGAGCCTGGAAAAGTCTGGATGAACCTGGCCCCGGCCCTTCAAGAAAACGGCTTTGAAGTCTGGTTGATGCATTATCCAAATGATCAACCCATCCGTGAATCCGCAAAATTCCTGTTTGACCAAATTCATTCCGGCCAAAGCCGATTAAAGTCTGATCTGATCCTTATCACCCACAGCATGGGTGGGCTGGTTGCGAGGGAAATGCTCACCTCACCCGAACTCCACACTCAAGACCAAACGGAAAAGGATGGGCTCCCCGAGGTGAGGCAACTCATCATGGTGGGCACACCCAATCATGGATCGCATCTGGCCCATTTTCGGGTTTTTGCTGAATTGCGGGAACAGATTTTCCACATGGCCAAAGGCGAATATCACTGGTTGTTGCCCATTCTGGACGGGGCAGGAGAAGCCGGAAAGGACCTGTTGCCTGGAAGCGAGTTTCTTGAAACCCTGAATCACCGGAAGAATCCCGAAAACATCAAAATAACGGTGATCGCAGGGGTGATGAGTCCTCTGGAAAAAAATGATGCCCGCCAGATAATTCAAAGCCTTTCGGACAAACTTTCTCCAGGTGGAAAAGCGGTTTTTGATACGGTCGCGAATAAAGTCAATTCCCTGCTCAATGAATTGGGGGATGGGGCGGTTTCCCTGGAATCCGCCAGACTATCCGGCATGGCCATGGAAACGGTAACCGGTACCCATCTTTCCATCATTCGAAATATCTCCCCCGACAGCGAGCGAATTCCTCCGGCCATTCCCGTGATCATCCAATGCTTGCAGGAATGATATCAAGTAAATGCATAGGGGGTGTGATGATCCCCTCCATAAAGTATGTTTTCCAAAACCAAGGATCAGGGATTGCATTCAATCCATTTCCAGTAGCGCCAGGATGTGATTAATTCCCAGATTGAGTTTTGTCAGTTTAGGTAGTTTTGCCAACCCCGAAGGCAGGGTCAGCAATGGGTTTCCATTTAGATAAAGTTCTGCTAAATTGAACAGTTGGCCTATTTCAGGCGGCAATGTTTTTAGGTGATTGTTGTTCAGGTGAAGGACTTTTAGATTAGCGAGTTCACCAATTTCTACGGGCAAGGTTCTAATTTGGTTAAAGCCGAGGTTAAGCTCCGTCAGGTTTTTAAGTTTCCAGATTTCCGAAGGAATTGCGGTTAGTTTTTCATGTCGAAGATCCAACAAGGTTATTTTGTTGACTATTGGTTGATCCAACAACTTTTTCAATTTATCATGACCCTTTGGGTTCCTGTCATTCACTCGGATCGAAAACCGTTGTAATACAGTTGCCTTGGTATTCCCCGGGTCATCAGGAGATGGCTGTATGGAAAGCTCTTTTTTTACCAGTGCCCCCGGAAGATAAACTTCGTTAATCGGAAACTTACTGGTTTTAAAAATATCTTGGTCATTGCGAAGCGTGTTTTTTCTTGCCAGCACCTGGTTCTTCAGGTGGCTTTCACCCGTTCTTGTTTCTTCCATGCGAAACACATCCATATTTACCTCCTTGCTGAAGAAAAAGGTGTCCCTCAGTTAGCCCGCATGAGCGCTGTTTAAGATAACTTCACATGATTACAACGCTCTAAATTGTGCCTGGTTACAATGCCTTATTTTTCTGCAAAGAAAGGATGCGGATAGAAAAATCTGGATTTTGATAGAATCAACACAATCTTGAAATAAAGGCGTAATGGAGTCATGAGTCATATTAAAATATTGTAATTAAAAATTATATTATTAAATAAATATTAAAACAGGATTGATTATCCTCTTTGTCAGGATGTTTACCAAGAAAACATGATAAGTATCAAGTCGTGGAATTATGTTATTTTCTGTGGGGGAACCTTGATTCGCCGTCTTGCATGCGGTCGATTCTTGTTCAAAAATAGGCCTCTTCATTTTTAGATTGAAGTAAAACGGAAAGATGATAAGGTCGGGCTAAAGTCTTCTGGCAGATTCTTAAGGAAAACGACAAATGCCAACCCCATCCTATGACCTGTATTTTAAGGAATTGGCCGATCAAGACCCTCAAACGGTCTGCAACCGGGCTTTATGCGGATATGATGAGACCCGAAGCTGCTACCACCTGTCCATGTGGGGGCAGGATTATGCCGTATTCCCAGGGAAATCCCGGATCGATCGAATCGGCAAAAACACCCTGGACCCTGAAAATTTCAATTACCTTTTCATCATTCAGTATCTACTGAGGGCAAAGGAGATCGGTATCCAAAATCAATGGATATCGGAAAAAGACATTCCCGGAGGCCCCACATTTTTCAGGGGTCCCCATGAGATTCCAACAAATTTGATTGTTGGCCGTTTTGGAAATGACCTGGATGGGTTTAAGCAAGTCTGCGAACAACTCAATGGCACTCCCATTGCCATGGGAGATTCGGCCTATCGGTTTCAGATTACGCCGCGGATTCCGGTTCTGGTTTTATACTGGATCGGCGATGAGGATTTTCCCGCTGAAGCCAAAATTCTATATGACAAAACCATTACCGACCACCTTGCTTCCGATATCATTTTTGTCCTGGCGGTGGGGGTGTGTAACAGGATCGGGAAATCCTGACCCATTCACATGATTGTTGCTCGTTTCAGGATAAAATATCTTGATTATTGGAGATAAAACATTTATAGCATGAAAAACAAAGGTCCATAAAATCAGAAACACCTTACAAACCCGAATAAAAAAATGATCCGCACCCAAATCCAAAGACAAAAATCCTCATCTGCAAAGGCGAACGCTTTGAATTCAGCCCCGGCAGCCATGGGTGGTTTTTATCTTATTCATGAGGCCTATTACGGGCTGAAGCATGGAGGCAGGCGACGCTGATTTAACCTCTTAACAACAAATCATAAAAAAAGCCTGCTTCCCCAAGCGGGCTTTTTTTATTCTCAAAACAGGAGGGCAATAAAAAGGAATAAATCATGGAAACGAATATTCTGAAGATCTACATTTATCGCATATTGCTGGGGATGCTATTTTCAGTGCCTACCATCGTTCTGTTCTGGCAAAGCCATGGCATGAGATTGACGGATGTCATGGTTTTACAATCGCTGTTTGCCCTTGCAATGGTGATTTTTGAACTGCCTTCGGGGTATTTTGCCGATATTGCGGGCCGTCGAATGACCCTCATTTTGGGTGCCGCAGGTTGCATGATAGCCATTTGTGTGTATAGCATAGGGACCTGTTTTACCCATTTTCTCGTTGCGGAAATTTGTTTTGCCTTTGGATTTGCCATGATTTCCGGTGCGGATGCAGCCATGATTTACGACACCTTGCAGGTTTTGGGCAAAGAAGACGACTTTCAAAAAGTTTATGGCCGGTTGTTTTTTCTCAATTTGTTTGCATTCGGGGTAGCCAGCATTCTCGGCGGGTTTATCGGCGCTATAAGTTTCCGGTGGGCGTTTTACGCCACGATTCCGTTTTTTGTAGCCGCCATCGGCGTTGCCATGAGTTTGGAGGAGCCGCCTCGGAAAAAACTGATCACTGAAACCGGGTATTTGAATGAACTGATCAAAATTCTTAAATACTGTTTTTTTGAGAACCGTCGTTTATGCTTGCTGCTGGTGTATTCCGGATTGATCCTGGGGTTGAACAATGCCGCTCTATGGTTTTACCAGCCCTATTTTGAGGTCAGCAAGTTGCCCATAGCCTGGTTTGGGTTTGCGTTTGCATCCTACCAGGTCTTTACGGCGGTTTGCTCCATGTACGCCCATGGGGTTGAAAAGAAAATAGGTGAAAAATATTCGCTGATTATTCTGGTTTTTTTTGTGGCAACCGGCTATTTTCTCATGGGCTGTTTTGTTTTTCGATTGAGTTTTATGTTTGCCTTTTTTCATCAGTTTGCCCGGGGTTTTTCAAGGATTGTGGTGACGGATTATGTGAACCGACTCACCGACTCCGATCGCCGGGCCACGGTCTTGTCCACCCAGAATTTGATCATGAGGCTGTTTTACGCGCTGCTGATTCCCATGGCCGGGAAAGTTGCCGATTTTACAAGCATTGTGGATGCGTTAAATATTTTGGGAGTTGCCACGCTGGTCATCGGGGGTACGATGCTGACCGTTATGAGAAGGGCAAAGGTATTATGAAAGGATGGAAATGATTCAGAAAAGAAAAACCCGGGTTCAGATTGCCATTATCCAGGATGAACGGGTGCTTTTGCTCCACCATGTGATGCCCCGGCACAAGAAAGCCTTTTGGGGCTTTCCCGGCGGCGGGGTGGAGGAAAACGAAACACCGGAGCAGGCGGCCATTCGGGAGGCAAAAGAAGAAACCTGCTTGGATATCCGGTTGGAGGATTTCAGGCTTGAATCCCTTCCGGGAAACAGCGAGTTTTATGAAAAGAGTATCACCTTCATCGGCTATCCCATGGCCGGGGAAGCGAAATTGGGGCATGACCCGGAAGAAGGGATGTTGGATATTGTGAAGCTCACGGACATCAAATGGCATCCGCTTTGGGATGAACAGGGCATGGACGGGGTAAGAAAAGAGGAATTTGTCCAAATCCGGAAATTCCTAAAAGAAAAAAATGAGAAATAATATAGTTTTTTTGAACTTTTTGCTAAAGTAATCGGCATCCGGGTCGATATAACAAGTAACGGTTATTTAAATCTATCCTTTTTAACTTCTTCCCCGAACGGGCCGGCCAAAAGCCGGCCTGTTCATTTTTGGTTTTCCGCTTTCCCAAAAAAACAAAAGCCCGAACATTTCTGTTCGGGCTTTTTTCATTCAATGGCGGAGAGACAGGGATTCGAACCCTGGGTGCAACTTTCGCCACACACTCGCTTAGCAGGCGAGCGCCTTCGACCTACTCGGCCATCTCTCCATATTCTACTGGCGGAGGGAGTAGGATTCGAACCCACGGAGCTTTCACTCAACGGTTTTCAAGACCGCCGCCTTAAACCACTCGGCCATCCCTCCATCTTTTCAATGGACCTGCCTATCATTTTATGGAATTGGGGTCAATCTTTTTGTTTCCCGGCTCTTATATGGAATCAGGCCCTTATCCGAACGGTTCTATCCAGACATGGAAGGGCAATCCCTTGGGAGGATTAGCATTTCGGATCTCTGAACAGGGTATAGAGAAGATCCATCTGCTGGTGGGACGATCGTCCTGGTTTTTTATCCACAATAACCTTCCAGGTTGAATTTTCTTCCAAAGCCCACAGGACCTGTTGAATTTTTAACAGGATGGTCGCCGGTTCGCCTCCTGAAAGCAAAATACTTTCGGTTTCGTGAAAAGTAACATCATCATTCCGGTTGGCTCCCGGTCCAAGGCCGACGAGCATGGAGCCTTCTCCGATATCGAGAAGGGCGCGGTTCAGGGCAGCGGATAGTTTAGGCGCAAAAGGCGACAGTTCCTGATGGATCATTTTGGCGGTTTCATGGGGTGTCATGATTTAACAGTTCTCCTGATGATTAATTCCAAGCTAAAAAGGGATTTCATTCATGGCTTCCATACCTTTGGCCTGAAGGATCGTCAACCCGGAAATGAAAAAGTTCTGTAAAATTGTATTGACAACTTTACAGATTACAGGCTAATCATCCAAAGCACGAAATCCGAAACCATAAACCAGGATCATATTCTTAAGAGCCAACCATGCTTAATATAAAATCTCCGGTCCCATTATATCACCAACTGGCGGATATTCTATCTGAAAAAATCAGGGTCGGGGAATACCCTGAGGGATCAAGGATTCCTTCGGAACATCAACTGGCGGCAGAATGCGGAATCGGCAGGCCCACAGTCAGGCAGGCCACGGATCTTCTGGTTCGTAAAGGCCTTCTGGTCCGGAAAAGAGGTTCCGGAACCTACGTCAACAAGGCCCGGGAGGAAGTGGATGTGCTGAGCCTTGCCGGCACCCTGTCCTCGTTTCAGAAAAAGGGGCGGTCTTTTTCCTCCCGCATCCCGGGCCCTGTGAAATTGATTCACGTGGAGTCCCCTCCGCCCAACCCTTTCTGCGGGACCCGGGTCTTTTTTTATGAGCGGATCACGGAAGTGGAGGGGCAGCCGGTGCTGCTGGAAGATATTTATCTTAGCCCGATCCTCTTTCCCGGGATTGACCAACTGGATCTGGATGGACAGTCCTTGTCCCGGATTGCCGAAGATCGATACGATCTCAAGCCCGTGGGGGGGAAACAGGATTTCAGGGTGGGGGTTCCGGCCAAGGAAAAAGCGTATATTTTGAAAGTGTCGCCGGAAACCCCTGTATTGCTGGTCAATCGTTTTATCCATTTCCAAAACCATCCAAATGGGCTTTATTCAGACCTGTACTGCCGGACAGACCGGTTTGTATTTTCCCAGATATTAGGAGGCTTCAATGAACAATGAACGCGGCTATTACCAAGGCTTTGGCGGCGCCTTTATCCCTGAAATTCTGACGGCCACTTTTGATCAATTGGTAAAGGCGTTTCAGGAAGCAAAGCATGATCCAGGATTTTGGCAGGAATATCTGGAGATCATGTCCACTTACTCCTGCCGTCCCACCCCCTTGACCTTTGCGGAAAATCTCACCCGGCATTTCGGGGGGGCAAAAATATACATCAAGCGGGAGGATCTCAATCACACCGGCGCCCATAAGGCTAACAATGTTATGGGTCAGGGGCTTCTGGTCAAACGCATGGGAAAAACCCGGGTGATTGCCGAAACCGGAGCCGGCCAACACGGGGTAGCCACCGCCACCATGGCGGCGAAGTTCGGGTTTGAGTGCACCATCTACATGGGCGAAGTGGATGTGAAACGTCAGCGCCCCAATGTGTTCTGGATGGAGCGGCTGGGGGCGAAAGTGGTTCCGGTAAAGGACGGGGCCCGGACCCTGAAGGACGCCATCAACGAAGCTTTTCGGGATTGGGTTCGAAACATGGACAACACCCATTATGTCCTGGGAACTGCCTGCGGGCCCCATCCCTTTCCGGAAATGGTGTCCTATTTTCAGTCCATCATCGGAACTGAGGCCAGAAAACAGATTCTCAAGGCTGAAAACAAGCTCCCGGAAAGAGTTTACGCTTGTGTGGGGGGTGGATCCAACGCCTTGGGGATTTTCAGCGGGTTCATGGATGACCCGGTGGCGCTGGTGGGGGTGGAAGCCGGTGGCAAGGGCCTGAACACCGGTTTGCATGCGTCCCGGCTTTCCTCGAAAGACGGAAGCATCGGAGTGGCCCAAGGGTATAAAACCTTTTTTCTACAGGATGAAGACGGTCAGATGAAAGAAACCCACAGCGTGGCGGCTGGCCTGGATTATGTGGGGGTGTCTCCCATACTCGCAGGATTGAAGGAAACTGGTCGCGTTCGGTTTGAGGCGGCCACGGATTTCGAAGTGATTGAAGCCCTGGCCCTGACCATTCAAAAAGAAGGGGTCATTCCGGCCCTGGAGTCGGCCCATGCCTTTGCCAGGGCCTTCAAGGAAGTGCCGAGTCTTTCCCCCTCTTCTGCCATCATCATCAACCAGTCCGGCAGGGGGGATAAGGATATTTTTACCGTGGCCGATGCATTTTCCGATCCCGCCTGGAAGGCCTTCATTCAACAGAAAGCGGAGGAGTACAATGCTGAAAAACTATATTGAAAACCGGCTGAAGGAGAAAAAGATTCTCCTCATGACCCACATTGTTCTGGGTTACCCGTCTTTTGAAGCTTCGGAGCAGCTCGTGGAAAAAATGGTGGGTGCCGGGGTGGACCTCATGGAGCTGCAAATTCCTTTTTCCGAACCCATTGCGGATGGTCCGGTGATTTTAAGCGCCAACCAAAAGGCCCTTGCCCGGGGGGTGAAAGTGGTCCAGTGCCTTGATTTTGCAGAAAAAATCACAAAAAAGCACAAGATCCCGTTTCTCTTCATGACCTATTACAACATCTTGTTCCGGCATGGTGTGGAGGATTTTTGCAGCCAGATGGCCAAAAGGGGGATTTGCGGGGCCATTGTTCCGGATCTTCCCCCTGAAGAAGGGGACGACTATCTGGAAGCCATGGATAAAAATAAACTCAGCCCCATTTTCATCTATGCCCCCACCACCTCAAGAGAGCGCATGGCCTACCTGGATACCTTTGCCAAGGGCTTTATTTATTGTGTGGCAAGAAAAGGTGTGACCGGGGAAGAGACCGATTTCTCCAACGACCTTAGAAGCTATCTTGAAAAATGCAGAGAGGTCAGCCATCTGCCCCTTGCCGTTGGATTCGGCATCAAGAACAAAAAGGATGTGGACTTTTTAACCGGTCAAGCCCAAATCGCCGTTATCGGATCTGAAACCATCCGCATGATCGATGAACAGGGCATTGAGGTGGTGGATCCTTTTCTCAGAAGTTTACGATAGGTCAGACCCTTGCTCTAATATTTTTTTCTGTGATAGGAGGCATTTAATATTCATTTAAATCTATTTTCCGGCGATATTTCAATTATTAATACGTATAAAATAGGTGTTGATTTTTTGATTAAATTGATTTATGTTGCCGCCGTCCGTTGTTGACACAACCATTTTATATCTTATCTTTTCTTTTTCACATGGCAGTTGGTTTTTCTGATCAAAAATCCGGTTTCTTCTTTGGCCCGTACCTGCGTTCAAGGAGATCAAGATGAAAAAAACCTATGTTTGGGTGTGTGTTGCAGACCCCAAAGCCCAGTATGTCTGTGAGGTTTATGGCCCATGGACGGAACATATGATGTCCGAAATAAATTCAGGCCTGGTGGACCGGCCCTTGGCGGGGTTTGCCGATAACACGGCTGAAGTCCTGTGTGAAGTCAGTTTCATTGCTCCTGAAGTGCCCTTTATTGAGGATTACAAGGGTGTGATTTACAAACCCGGTTTTCTGGAATGCGCTCCCATCCGGCCCCTGAAAGTCAGAACCATTGAAAAGGCTCTGATCCTTCGATAGCAGCAATGTTTACGGTATACAATAGATTCGTTCCTCAAGCAGGTTTTGTTCTGCCTGCGTTCTATCATCCAAAAACAAAGGCGCTCCAACCAGCGGGGCGCCTTTGTGATTTTGAAAAGCCTTTAGATTATTTCATGATGTTTGCGAAAATCGCCTGGTTTTCTTCCGAAATATTGGCAGGTTTCCGGGGATTTTCCAGGCTGTTGATCTTATCGAAATTGTCTCGAATATCTTCCATGGAAATAGGGGTGGTTACGGGTTGTGTGTATCCCGGTCCTTCCATAAGGGCGATTCGCGCAAAATAGCCGCCGCCCACGGAGTAAATTCCGCCGGTTTCCTGGCAATCTTCCGAGCAGAGATAGGCCACAAGCGGAGAAACAAAATCCGGCTTGAGTTTATCCAGAATCTGTGGGGGCATAAGGGCTTCAGTCATTCTTGACGCGGCAATGGGCGCGATGGTGTTGAGCTTGATATTGTATTTTGCGCCTTCCAGCTTTAGAACGTTCATCATGCCCACCATGGCGGTTTTGGCTGCACCGTAATTGGCCTGGCCGAAATTGCCGAATAGGCCTGCGGCGGAGGATGTAAAAATAACCCTTCCATAAGCATTGTCTCTCATGATCGGCCATGCGGCATTGGTCACGCAGAAAGCGCCCTTCATGTGAACAGCGATGACCTTGTCCCAGGAATCTTCATCCATTTTCGCAAAAGTCTTGTCTTTTAAAATGCCTGCGTTGTTCACCACAATATCGATCTTGCCAAAGGCATCCAAAGCGGTTTTAACGATATTTTGCCCGCCGGGAACCGTATCCACTCCGTCATAGTTGGCAACCGCTTCACCACCAGCGGCTTTGATTTCATCCACAACCTTATCGGCCATGGCGCTGCCCTTGCCTGACCCGTCCAGCGTGCCGCCCAGGTCGTTCACCACCACTTTGCATCCACGGGAAGCCAGCATCAAAGCATGTGATCTTCCCAATCCGCCACCGGCACCGGTAATGATGGCGACTCTTCCGTCAAAACGAACATCTCCCATTTTAAACCTCCTTATTAAATTTTAGGATTGATCTCCAAGGTTTCTTCTTTGTAATAAGTCAGTAACATTTACAATGATTGCATTCCAAGAATTTCAGAATAACCTCGCATCCTCCGCTATCAGAACTATAAATCAAAATCAAGTACAATTAAAAACCCCGGCATTTAATCAGGAAAATTAAAAAACATTTATCTGTTTGTGCATTCCAAAATCAGGTTTTATGGGACCAGATGCCACCCCCTACAGAACAAGGCGATACTTCAACATCAAATGCTCCAGAATATCCAGGTAAGCCTTTTTTAAAGGTTTCCACCCGGGGTGAATGGCCTTGCCGTCTATCCAGGTGAATTCCGTTTCATCATAACGCTCGGGGATGACCATCTGCTTTTGGATACCAAAGCGTTTTTCCGGATAATATTCAACCCAGATCAAGCGGGAGGGCTCAATTTGATATTTTTCCGTAACACCGGTTGCAATGTGGCCGGTGTAATTTTTCACGCTGGTGGGACTGTCCGCAAGATCCGACACAATCGCCATGTGGGATTTGAAGTGAAGAATACCGGAGAACTCCTTGCTCAGATCAAACACGGAAAGACGGCATTTTCCGTGGCCCAGCCGAAGTTTGCCGCCCCATCCCTCCCAATGATATTCTCCGTGGTAAATGAGCAAGAATTTCTTCCTTAAATAATATATGGATGGGAATGAAAATGAAGGCATTATACATTCGGCCTACGGTATTGGCAAGACTCAGAGCATGATGTTTGAAGTTTTATTCATGAATATTCATAAAATCCGATCCTGGAATTTTGATAAAATCGTAAAAAGTCGAAAATTATCATTTTTTGTCATTCCGGGGGAGGCCGGGCACGCAGTGAAGCTTTAGCGCTATCCAGTTTTATCAATACGTTCTGGACCCCGGCCTTTGCCGGGGTGACGGACTTCGAGACTTTTTACGGGAGCATCAATTTTGAAAGCCATAACCATTAGAGGCCCCGGTGCAAAGGACGAGTCTATGAAACAAATTTCCCATATTTCTTGGTATTTATGGCATGATTTACATAAATTGCAAGGAAGCCGTTCCAACAGATTTTTCCCGTGTTTGCCAAACCTGCCGGATATCGCGGTATTTCATGCAAATTTAATGAACTAAACGTTCAAGGCATGATAATTGCTGATGTTTCAACCTTAATGCCTTGCCCTGTGTTTCACGGTAACCCATTTCATTTATTGTTGTATTTCTGATTTCCCTTAAGGAGAAAGGTTTTACCTCTTTCCCCATATCGCGGGGGAGAGGGACGGGATGGGCGCTTTTTATTATCTCCCTCCCCATTACATGGGGGTGGGTTCGCTTTTTCTCCCTCACCCTTTACGGGGGAGGGTCGGGGTGGGGGTAAAATAGTTGAACCCGGTGGCCCGAAAATTAAGAAAAAACCTGACAGAAGCCGAGCAGCATCTATGGCGGCATATACGAAACCGCCAGATGCAAGGCTTCAAATTCAGGAGGCAAGCCCCAATCGGAAAATTTATCCTCGATTTTGTTTGCCTTGAAAAGCGCCTGATCATCGAGTTGGATGGCGGGCAACATGCTGTCCGGCAGAAGGAGGACCATGCTCGAACAGAATGGTTGAATTCTCAAGGTTTCAAAGTGATACGATTCTGGAACCATGAAGTATTAAAAGAGGTTGAGGCGGTGAAAGAGATAATAGTCAAACATTTAAACACCCCCTCCTGACCTTCCCCAGAACACCCCATCCCGGCCTTCCCCAACAAGTGGGGAAGGAGAATAGGGAATGTTGCCTTTAGTAGGGGGAAGGAGAAAAAGGAAGGGCTCACGCCCACCTGATTTGGTTTTCCGAGCTTGAATGGGGCTTCTCTTGTTTTTCTCTCTCCCCATTATCACGGGAGAGGTTAGGGGTGATGGTGGATCCTGCCCACAGTCATGCGGAGATGGCGTTATCGAAAGGGCATGCATTCAGAACCCGGAATCAAAAATACAGGCAACATCCATTTTCCTCCTTCCCCACCTGCGTGGGAAGGCCGGGATGGGGGGTGAAGAGTCGTGAATGAATTCAGTATATAATTTTAGGAACATATTCAATGATAACGACCAAATACAAACAGAGGAGGAAAGTTTCATGAGAAAGAAAAAAATGAAGTTCTTGTTTTTAGCAACCGTTTTATCCCTGCTGATGGTTTCAGCGTCTTATGCAGCACCCTTGGATTTAACCACCTTTACCGCCGAGGATGGAGTCACGGTTTCGGGGGGGGGGGGTAACATTTACTGAAAGTGATTCCCCTTACGCCGCCTTTTATTTTTATGACCCAGCTTTTTTCGTTGATCCCACCGCAATATCCCTGACCTTTGATTATGAATTCCAGATCGGACCGGAAAACGATGATTATCTGTTTGTAGTCATCAACTTTACGGAATACGCATTTGAAGCCGGGCAATACAACGATTCCACAACAGACAACCTGATCCTGTCCGGCTCCGGCATCATCGATCTAACACCCTACCTGGGCTCCACCATTGATCTGGCCTTTGGTTTTGAAGCCAATGACCAATACCTGGACTCCATTGGCACATTCTCCAACCTGGAAATCAATCTTGCTGATACCGGCACTGCTCAGTCCCCGAA
>Ga0180732_1000971_pt1 | contig 19771 bp, 11 predicted proteins | sample KR11_01MetaG_FD_148674 | JGI IMG/M metagenome (GOLD analysis project Ga0180732, IMG submission 148674) | Groundwater microbial communities from the Olkiluoto Island deep subsurface site, Finland - KR11_0.1 MetaG | ecosystem: Environmental > Aquatic > Deep subsurface > Groundwater | place...
CAGCCACAAGGACCGGCGTGGACTTTGGAATAAGAAATCCTCCGGGAACGCTTGCTGTGATCAAGTTCACTGCGATCCAGCAGGGCGGCAATTCGAACCTCACCCTGGGTAATGTAGTTGCAGCGAATGAAGATGGGCTGGAGATCGACCCGCTTGACCTCATTGGTGACAGCGTCTGCGTGTCTTCGAACATAGCACCGGTTGCATTCGGTAAGTCGATGCATATGTACAACAACGACGGACAGAAGTACATCTGCAAGGCATACTTCAACGGCACCGAGTCGTACGATCCTGATGGAACTCTTGTCAACTGGAGATGGAGCTTCGGTGACGGGAACTACGGCACAGGTGAGTTAGTGGATCATGTCTACCAGAGCTGGAAATGGAATGGAACCGGCTATGAACCGTTCACAGTGAGTCTCACCGTGACCGATGACGGCGAACCGAACCAGCTTGACGACACCGTAGAGTTCGATGTGATGGTCTACACAGCAGGCGATGCGAACGGTGACGGCAAGGTAAACATCCTTGATGCAACCATCGTAGGACTTGAATGGGGTCAGACAACCATATACGGAACAAGAACGGACAAAGCAGACCTGAACAACGACGGTAAGGTAAACATCCTTGACGCCGTGATCATTGGGACCTGCTGGGGACATACTGCGTGAAGAGGGATAATTCCCTCTTCCCTTTTTTATTTTAATGGAAGGGATAATCATGCGTAACCTATCGATATTGCTGATAATTCTGCTCTGCTCTGTTGCATCAGCTCAGGCAGTGCAAATACAGGTTGAGCCTGCATATCTGGAAGTTTCACAGGGTGCGAACTTTACCGTGGATATCACGGTCGATCCGGAAGGGTCTGAGATAATGGGTGCGGAATATAAACTCTACTTCAACAACACGCTTCTGAATGCAACCGATCAGACGCCCGGAGATTTTCTCGGCGGCATTGATCTGGTGGACGATATCAACAACACGATTGGCAGGATCATGTACGGCGAATTCATAATAAGCGGCGTTCCTGCTACCACTCCCGGTGTACTGGCATCGATCACCTTCGAGGTGATTGGAGAACGCGGTGTTTGTGACCTTCTGCTTGATGATGTCATATTGGTCGATTCTTCCGCTAATGAAATCCCCGGAGTCACTGTGAGCAGCGGCTCCGTGGAAATAATAGATGGCATCTGCGGCGATGTCACCGGCGATGGTCTGGTTGACACAGGGGATGTGATCCTGCTGTCGAACTATGTGGGATATCCCGGCTATACGCTCCCAAAAGAATGGGTAGGCGATGTGACCGGTGACGGCTTGATCGACACAGGAGACGTGATCCTGCTGTCGAATTATGTCGGGTATCCCGGATACTCGCTGAACTGTATATAAGGAGGTAATACAAAAAAAATCAGTGTAAATCAGTGCAATCTGTGTCTAAAAAACCATATCAGACACGGATTAAACTTCATAGATAGAAATCACAACAATGATGCACCGAAGCGCCCACCGACGGCAGGTGCATCAACACGCTTGCGACCCGTATCAGCAAATCCCGGATGCCGGTGGGTATCCGATCATTTGGTTTTGCTGATGGGTGCAATCATGCGCCAGTACAGAACCGGCAGGAAACTGCCGGGGTGATAACAAAAACAGACAAAGGAGATATGGTAGAAACAGGAGAAAGAAAATGAAAACAAAGAATAAGGGAATTTCGATAATAGTAGCAGTGACCGTGGCGTTATCAATTCTGGTAACGTTTTCGGCGGCTGCAAGTGCTACGACCTGGACTGTGGATGATAATGGCCCGGCGAATTTTACGACCATCCTGGCAGCAATCGACGCTGCAAGTGATGGCGATACGATTATTGTGGCGGCAGGAACATACACTGATGATATCTGGAATAGTTCTTCAGGTATTCCGGCAGGTTACAGAATAACAAAGAGCATTACATTACTTGGTGCCCAGGCTGGTAATGATCCTGCAGGAAGCACAGATAGAGGTGGAGAAACTATTCTTGTGAGAACTAATGGATTGCCATATTCATTATATGCTTCAAACATAACTATTGATGGGTTTACGATCGGCAGCTCAGATCCGGATACAGGCGGCAGACTAATAATAGCTGACAATGCAGATGACGTAACAATCAGGAATTGTATTATCCAGAACACACCAAGCGCATCTTCCGGTCACGGAGTTTATATCTATCCGGGAGCGGAAAACGCCTTGATTGAGTATAATACATTCTATAATACTGCATGGGAAGCCATAGCAAGTGGCGGTGCTTCGGACGCTGTAATATCTCATAACTATATTTCCCAATCCGGACAACATGCAATACAGTGGATGAATCACGCAGGAAGCAATAATGAAATTACCTACAATCATATCTCCAATATTACAGACAAGACTGCTATACAGTACTGGGGAGGTTCAGGAGTAATTATAAGCCATAATGTGATTGTCGGCGGCAACACCATGAATGATGGGATATGGTTAGATAATGCTGCTGATGGGAGCACGGTAAGTTACAACCAAATTTCCGATACAATATATGCGGGAATAAACGTAAGAGAATATTGCACTGGCGCAACCATTACATATAATAATATTTCCAGCTGCGGAACCGGGGTAGAGAAACACTCGGGAGATGCAACGGGTGTTACAGTCAATTACAACAGCATCCATGGAAACAGTTTCGGTGTCGCCAATTACGACTCTACCGCTATCGATGCCACCAATAACTGGTGGGGCGATGCCAGCGGACCATATCATTCGACCAATCCAGGTGGACTGGGTGATGCAGTCAGTGACAATGTGCTCTACGATCCGTGGACTGGAAAGGTAGACCTCACCCCCACCGCGATCACAGCCCCCGCCCTTTTCGCAGGTGAGCCGGACACCATCAGCGCAACCATCGCCAACACCGGCACCCTTGACGCAGCCTCATTCAATGTCTCGCTGAGCGCAGACGGCACCGTTGTGGACACCGCCAGCGTCGCATCGCTGGGCGCTGGGGCGAACACGGATGTAAGTTTCATATGGACGCCGCCTGGCACAGGAAGCTACAACCTGTGCGTTGTCGCAGACTGCGATGGTGATGTCAATGAAAGCGATGAGACGAATAACGAGATATGTGAAACTGTGACCGTGCCTGTGAACCACGTAATTCTCGTATCGCAGCACAGCAGCGCAAGTTACGGTGAAACCACAACCGTAGAGGTCTATGCAGATACCACCGACATGTTCCAGGGCGGTCAGTTCTACCTGGAATATCTGGACGGCTGTGCAGATATCATTGATGTCACCTTTGACAGCATGTGGCCATATACCACAAAGGATCTCACAACCTATCCGGGAGCGGTCTTTGCCACCTTCAGGAAGGATCCGCCAATGGTAAGCGGCACGCAGCACATCTGCACACTGACAATCCAGTGCAATAATCCAGGATACTGCCAGAGCGACCTGCAATTCAAGTTAGAGGGCGAAGTCCCGGCAGGTAAAGGCAGCAAACTGAAAGATGACTATGGCACTTCCCTTGTCAACATCGGATGGCACGACGGCACCTTCACCTGCATGAACCTGCCCGACCTTGTGATAACCGAGGTCTACGGGGAGCAGCAGACAGGTGATGACTACGTTGTCCACTATACTGTTGAGAACCAGGGTAATGCACCTGCCGCAGCAGGACACACGGCAACGCTCAGCATCGGTGAGGCAGATACTCCCGGATGGAGCTGGATCGAGGATCAGGTTGTGCCGGTTGCACTTGCACCGGAAGAGTCCTACGAGGGCACATTTGCAACCGTTCTGACCATGACAGCACCAAACGATCTGATGAATGTCTGTGCTGACACTGGCAGCGCTGTGATGGAACTCGATGAAGATAACAACTGCATGGAGAGTTTCTATCCGGCAGGGATCGAAATCAGAGTCGTTGCACCTGATGAATGCGTGGACTTCCAGGAGCAGTTCACAGTGAACATCACCGTTGATCCGAGAAACATCCCGGTCTACGGTATCCAGTATGTACTTTCCTTTGACAACACGGTACTTCATGCCGAATGGCAGAATGAGGGAACATTCCTGAACAGCGACGGTGCTGATACGAACATGTACATCAACACAATCGATAACGGTGCAGGAACTGTCTCGTTTGCAGCAACAAGGACTGGTACCACTGACGGGGTAATAGATTCGGGAACGCTTACAACGATCAAGTTCACAGCGATCCGGCAGGGTGCGGACACGAACCTGACCCTGAGCGATGTAATTGCAGCGAATGCTGTTACAGGAGGAGAGATTCTTCCGCTGGACCTCATCGGTGACCAGGTCTGTGTATGGGCAAACCTGCCTCCGGTTGCAATCGGCGAGTCGCTGCACATGTACAACAACGACGGACAGAAGTACATCTGCAAGGTCTACTTCGACGGTACGGCGTCATACGATCCTGACGGAGCTCTTGTCAACTGGAGATGGAGCTACGGTGACGGGAACTACGGCACAGGCGAGACAGTGGATCATGTCTACCAGAGCTGGAACTGGAATACGGAAACCGGTGAATATGAACCGTTCAATGTGAGCCTCACCGTGACCGATGACGCTGATCCGCACCAGCTTGACAACACCACTTACTTAGAAGTGATTGTCTACACAGCAGGTGACGCAAACGCTGACGGAAAGGTGAACATCCTTGATGCGACCATCGTTGGTCTCGAATGGGGTGAAACAACTACATACGGAACAAGAACGGACAAAGCAGACCTGAACAACGACGGCAAGGTAAACATCCTTGACGCCGTAATTATCGGGACCTGCTGGGGACATACCGCATGGTGAGAGGGATAATTCCCTCTTCCCCCTTTTATTTTTTCGAAGGGATAATCATGCGTAACCTATCGATATTGCTGATCATTCTGCTGTTATGCGTTTGCCCCACATGTCAAGAAAAAATTAAAATTTTAGACAGGATAAACAGGATTGACAGGATGCGATCCAATCCTGTAAATGCTGTCAAAAGATTTGATTGAAACTGAGAAAATTACCTATATCGATGTCGAAATGCGTTTATAATTTCCTATACGTGAACAAATAAAAGAGGTAACCAAAATGAAGGGATATATGGTTATGATCATGCTGGTGGTGCTATTGGTAACATGCAGCACGCCGGCAATGGCAGATTGCGGTGATGTAGTTACTGTTAAAACCGGCACAGTTGTCGATGGTAATGTAACAGTTCAACAGGGTCCGGGGGGTACAAGCTGGACATTCGATGTGCCAGACGGAGACGTGCAATTTGTGCGTGTGCACTGGAATTGCTGGAATCAACCCGGGGATAACTCTGCAACCTTTACCAACTCGGATGGAGTGCAGCAGCAAATAACCATTCCCATGAACATACGAACCGACACTTATGGACACTGGGAGTGCGGTTATGGGAACAGTCATAATTACTGGATCGTAAATGCAACCCCTGGCAGCAACACATTAAGCGGCATCACCAATTGCGACTGCAGATGGAAATTTGTAGACAAAGTCGTTGATAACACCACCGAACCTGCAACCCATAACGGACACTGGTGGTTGAACCAGGGATTAATAAAACCTGTAACCTATACAACATGGTTTGGTAATACAAGTACAGGCGCAAACCACACTCTATGGACTGTCCAGTCACATCATGGAAATATAAATCTATACTTCAATGACGTGAAGATTGATGATTATACCGGTGCTGGCGAATATCCATTCGATGTGCGTCAAAATTCAGTAAGCAACATAAACATTGATGGGTCGCAGAATTTAAGATGGGTTAATATTGAATCCGGACTATATCCTGATTTTTTTGCAGTTGCTGCGATGCTTGCTGAAGAGAAAAGCGAAGACAGAACATGCGGCGATGTTACAGGCGATGATCTGGTTGACACAGGAGATGTGATACTGCTGTCAAACTATGTAGGATATCCCGGCTATACGCTTCCGAATGAATGGGCAGGCGATGTGACCGGTGATGGTATGATCGATACCGGAGACGTGATCCTGCTGTCGAACTATGTCGGGTATCCCGGATACTCGCTGAACTGTACATGAGGAAGAAGATGAAGAATTGGAGAGTGCTTATGAATCATACACAGTATGGACAGAAACCACCTGTTCACGGCATCAACGAGTCAGGGTTTGAAGATACTATGCTTTCAAACCGTTACTTCCATTTAAAGAGAACAATTTTCTCGTTCTGCCTGAACTCAATGTCGAATAGATCAAAGACATCCAGCCGGCCCAGAAGTGGAGGGATTTCATTGATCATTGCCCATGCAATCCGCGCATCGAACTCTCGCTCTCCAATATCCATCCTGACGTTTTTGACTATGATAGGTACAACCGCTTCACCAATGCCACATATCTCACAAATTTCATCCTGTTCGATCACAAAACCAAGAAACTCACCGAAACGCCTTGGAATAACTGTAACATCAGCACCGGAATCAACGTACATTTCAACAGGCACGACCCTCTTTGCCAGCTTCAGTTTGATCACTGCAACAGGTCTTAAAACCGTCCCGAATAGTTTGGATTCCTCTAACTGGTACGGGAACTCAACAATCATAGTACAAGAGCCTCGGCTTTTGGAACATAAGAGAGCAGAGGCTCGGCAGCAAATTTTGTCGCCTCATCCCACACCAGAGCAGGATCTTCGCCATGAGCAACGATCCGGTCTCCAACGATGGCGATATACTCTCCTCGATATTTTACCCTTTCCTTTGGATGGGATGCGATCCAGTTCAATTCTTTCATTTAAATCACAATCAGGCATTGCTCCGGATAGTATTAAACATTACGTAAGTGGTCACGGAAAAATAACAGATCTAATTTTATTCATAATACCTGACAACAAATCTGCGTTCATCTGCGTTTATCTGCGGTTTGATTTTCAAAATACTGCTCTCGAATTATGTCGGGTACCCCGGGTACTCGCTGAACTGTACATGAGGAAGAAGAATGTAGAACCTGAAAATAATTAAACATCAAAGAAGGCGAATCGAATGAAAATAAACATGAAAACTGCTGCCATGATCGGACTGGTACTCTGCCTTATTTCATATCCGGCTGCTGCACAGCCGGCAGATACCCCCTGGCCCATGTTCCATCATGACCTGAACCATACCGGGCTTAGCACACACTACGGACCCGACACCTCAACAGTGAAATGGATATTCCCGACCGGAGATAAAATATACGGCTCGCCTGTGATCGGGGACGACGGAACAATATACATAGGAACACACGGCCGCCATTCCACCATAACAGGTTCAAAACTATTTGCCATCTATCCGAACGGAACCGAAAGATGGCAGTGGGCTCCGGGTCACTTCATCGATTCCACACCCGCGGTAGCACAGGACGGTACACTGTACGTAGGATGCTGGGATAAAAGTTTATACGCTATCCATCCCAACGGCACAGTAAAATGGGAATTCTCTGATCCGGGCGGCAGATTTGTTTATACATCACCCGCTATAGCGCCGGACGGTACCGTCTACATAGGCAACAATAACAACAGACTATATGCGATCAACCCGGACGGCACCCTCAAATGGAGTTATAAAACACACGGTGCGATCCATTCATCACCCGCGGTAGGCGCAGACGGCACCGTCTACATCGGGTCACACGATAAAAGACTGTATGCAATAAATCCTGACGGTACCTTGAAATGGAAATACTTGACAGGCTGGTGGATCGAATCTTCACCTGCAATAGGTGCAGACGGCACCATCTATGTGGGGTCGTACGACGAGAAACTTTATGCAATAAACCCTGACGGTACACCAAAATGGAAATACTCTGCAGGCGGGCGTATCAGGTCATCGCCTGCAATAGGTGCAGACGGCACGATCTATGTAGGGTCATCTGATGAGAAACTTCATGCAATAAATCCCGATGGCACACAAAAATGGAATTATACCACATACTCTTATATCGAGTCATCACCTGCGATCGATGCGGACGGCACCATCTATGTCGGATCATTTGACAGGAATCTTTATGCAATAAACCCGGATGGTTCGCTCCTGTGGAAATATAATACGGGAGATCGTATTGACTATTCATCACCTGCAATAGCCTCAGACGGTACAATATATATCGGCAACTTGAACGGTTACGTGTATGCATTCGGACCCGGGACCCAGTCCAACAGACCGCCTGTTCTTGACCCGGTCGGTGACAGAACGGTCAATGAGACCGGGACACTGATGATCGATGTAAATGCAGCCGATCAGGATGGAGATCCGCTTTACTTCTCATGCAACAGGACAGACCTGTTCACGGATTTCGATCCGGCCACAGGCACTGGAAACTGGACTCCGGATTATGATGATGCAGGAACCTACCCGGTCGACTTCGGTGTTTCAGACGGTGAAGGCGGTGTTGATAACGAAACAATCGAAATAACGGTTTTTGACGCCAACAGACCACCTGTACTTGACCAGATAGGAGACAAGGCAATAGATGAAAATTCCCTGCTCGAATTCACCATAAATGCCACCGACCCTGATGGAAATGTCCTGGTATACTCTGCCTCAAACCTGCCGGATGGCGCAGTATTTAACCCGAACACAAGAACATTCTCATGGACTCCCGCTTTTAGCCAGGCAGGCACATATCCGGATGTACAATTCACGGTCAGCGACGGCGAACTGATTGATCTTGAGAACATCACGATCACGGTGAATAACACAAACAGACCCCCCGTTCTTGACCTGATAGGAGATAGATCAGTCAATGAAACTTATTTGCTCGAATTCACCATAAATGCCACCGATCCGGACGGAGATGCACTTACATATTCTGCCTCAAATCTCCCGGATGGTGCAGCATTCAATCCAACCACGCAAACATTCTCATGGACCCCGACATTCGACCAGTCAGGCACCTATCCTGATGTACACTTTGAGGTCAGCGACGGCGAATCAACGGATAGGGAGAACATCACGATCAAGGTGAACAACACAAACAGACTACCTGTTCTTGACCTGATAGGAGATAAATCGGTCAATGAAAGTTATCTGCTCGAATTCACCATAAATGCTGCCGACCCGGACGGAGATGTCCTGTCATACTCTGCCTCAAATCTGCCGGATGGATCAGTATTCAATCCAAACACAAGAACATTTTCATGGACGCCCGCTTTTAGCCAGGCAGGCACATATCCTGATGTGCACTTCGAGATCGGTGACGGCGAATTCACAGATTGGGAAAACATCACGATCAGGGTGAACCGTACAAACAGACCGCCGGTTCTTGACCAGATCGGGGATAGATCGGTCAATGAGAATTCCCTGCTTGAATTCACAGTAAACGCCACCGATCCGGATGGAGATACACTAACGTACTCTGCATTCAACCTGCCTGATGGAGCTGGGTTCAGTTCAACCACGAAAACATTCTCATGGACTCCGGCTTTAGAGCAGGCCGGAACATATCCTGATGTACAATTCGAGGTCAGCGACGGCGAATCAACGAATTGGGAGAACATTACCATCAGTGTGAACAACACAAACAGACCGCCTGTTCTTGACCAGATCGGGGATAAATCGGTCAATGAGAATTCCCTGCTTGAATTCACAGTGAACGCCACTGACCCGGATGGAAATGGGCTGGCATACTTTGCCTCAAATCTCCCGGATGGAGCAGCATTCGACCCGCACACAAGAACATTCTCCTGGACCCCGACATTCGACCAGGCAGGTACATATCCTGATGTACAATTCGAGGTCAGTGACGGTGAACTGACCGACCGGAAGAACATCACCATCAGTGTGAGCAACACAAACAGACCACCCGTTCTTGACCAGATAGGAGACATGATAATAAACGAGAGTGATCTGCTCGAATTCACCATAACTGCCACAGACCAGGATGGAGATGTGCTGGCATACTCTGCCTCAGATCTCCCGGATGGAGCAGCATTCGACCCGGGCACGGGGATATTCTCATGGACGCCCGCTTTTGGCCAGACAGGCACATATCTTGATATACACTTTGAGGTTAACTATGGCGAACTGAGTGATTGGGAGAACATCACGATCAGTGTGAACAGTACAAACAGACCGCCTGTTCTTGACCAGATAGGAGACAGGACAGTAAACGAGAATTATTTACTTGAGTTCACAGTAAATGCCACAGACCAGGATAATGACATACTGGCATATTCTGCATCCAATCTCCCGGATGGTGCAGTATTCGATCCGGACACGAGAACATTCTCATGGATCCCGGCATTCGACCAGTCAGGCACATATCCTGATGTGCAATTCGAGGTCAGCGATGGCGAATTAACTGACCGGGAGGACATCACGATCACGGTGAACAACACAAACAGACCACCCGTCCTTGACCAGATCGGGGATAAAACAATCGATGAGAACTCCTTGCTTGAATTCACAGTAAATGCCACCGATCCGGATAATGACATACTGACATACTCTGCATCCAATCTCCCGGATGGAGCAGCATTCGATCCTGGCACGAGAACATTCTCATGGATCCCGGCATTCGACCAGTCAGGCACATATCCTGATGTGCAATTCGAGGTCAGCGACAGCGAATTAACTGACCTGGAACACATCACGATCACGGTAAACGAAGCAAACAGACCGCCTGTTCTTGACCAGATCGGGGATAAAACAATCGATGAGAACTCCTTGCTTGAGTTCACAGTAAACGCCAGCGATCCGGATAATGACATACTGGCATACTCTGCATCCAATCTGCCGGATGGTGCAGCATTCGATCCGGGCACGAGAACATTCTCATGGACTCCGGCATTCGACCAGTCAGGCACATATCCTGATGTGCACTTCGAGGTCAGCGACGGCGGATCAACGGATCGGGTGAACATCACCATCAGTGTGAACAACACAAACAGACCGCCTGTACTTGACCAGATAGGAGACAGGACAACAGATGAAAATACCTTGCTCGAGTTCACAGTAAACGCCACTGACCCGGACGGAGATGTGCTGGCATACTCAGCCTCAAATCTGCCGGATGGCGCAACGTTCAATCCAAAAACAAGAACATTCTCCTGGACACCCACTATTGGCCAGGCAGGCACATATCCTGATGTGCACTTCGAGATCGATGACGGTGAATTAACAGATTGGGAAAACATTACGATCGTGGTAGATAACGTAAAGAGACCGCCTGTTCTTGATCAGATAGGAGACAGGACAATAAATGAGAATTCTTCACTCGAATTCACGGTGAACGCCAGCGATCCGGACGGGGATGCACTAACATATTCTGCCTCCAATCTCCCGGATGGAGCAGTATTCGATCCAGACACAAGAACATTCTCATGGACGCCAACTTTTGGCCAGTCAGGCACATATCCGGATGTGCAATTCGAGGTCAGCGATGGCGAATTAACTGACCGGGAGAATATCACCATCAGTGTGAACAACACAAACAGACCACCTGTTCTTGACCAGATAGGAGACAGGACAATAAATGAGAATTGTTCACTCGAATTCATGGTAAATGCCAGCGATCCGGACGGAGATGTACTGGCATACTCTGCCTCAAACCTGCCGGATGGAGCAGCATTCAATCCACACACAAGAACATTCTCATGGACCCCGGTATTCGACCAGGCAGGCGCATATCCTGATGTGCACTTTAAGGTCAGCGACGGCGGATCAACGGATTGGGTGAACATCACTATCACGGTGAACAACACGAACAGACCGCCAGTTCTTGACCAGATAGGGGACAGGACAATGGATGAGAATTCTTCACTCGAATTCACGGTAAACGCCAGCGATCCGGACGGCGATGCACTAATATATTCGGCATCCAATCTCCCGGATGGAGCAGTGTTCAATCCAACCACGCAAACATTCTCATGGACACCCACTTTAGAGCAGGCAGGCACATATCCTGATGTGTATTTCGAGGTCAGTGATAGCGAACTGACTGATCCGGAGAACATTACCATCAGAGTAGTGGATGCGGATGCATCCCCTAAGATCAGCGTAATTCCCCCGGATTCGGAAGTTATGTTCCAGCAGCAATTCACAGTGAACATAACCGTTGATCCTGTAATGACTGAGATCTATGGTATCCAGTACATACTCTTATTCGACAATTCGGTGCTTCATGCCGAGTGGCAGAACGAAGGAACATTCCTGAACTCTGATGGTGCGGACACGAATATGTACATCAACACCATCGACAACGGTGCAGGTACGATCTCGTTTGCAGCAACCAGGGTTGATGTAACGACCGGTGTAACAGACCCCGGAACCCTGGCAATCATCAAGTTCACAGCGATCCAGAAAGGAATATGCTCGGACTTGACCCTGGACGGTGTTATAGTTGCAGATGAAAACGGAGATGAGATCGATCCGGTAGTCATCATCAACAGCAGCATCTGTGTGGATGAAAACCAGCCGCCGCTTGCCGCAGGTAAGTCCATGCACAGATACAATAACGAGGGAGAAAAATATCTGTGCCGGGTTTACTTTGACGGTGCCGGATCCAGTGATCCCGACGGAGAGATCCTCTACTGGAGATGGGGTTTCGGTGACGGGAATTACGGCACAGGCAAGTTGATGGATCACATCTACCGGAGCTGGAAATGGAACGGGACCGGCTATGACCCGTTCACAGCGGTCCTCACAGTAACCGACGACGGCGACCCGCACCAGCTTGATGATACCACATCCTTTGATGTGATCGTCTACACCGCAGGCGATGCGAATGGTGACGGCAAGGTGAACATCCTTGATGCGACCATCGTGGGGCTTGAATGGGGTGCAACCACTACATGTGGAGCATATTGCTGGGAAGGAGATGAACGGGCAGATAAGGCAGACCTGAATAACGACGGCAAGGTAAACATCCTTGATGCTGTGATCATAGGGACATGCTGGGGACATACTGCATGGTAATATTGAGGTGAAATAATATGAAAAATAAACTTTTAATTATACTTTCTATTGTCTTGCTGTGCACGGCTGCACAGCCGGCACTGGCAGCACCGACGATAAGCATTGAACCATCACACTCGGATGTCCTGCAGGGAGATCTGGTCACTGTGAACATAACGGTAGATCCGCAGGGTATTGAGACTATGGGCGCTCAATACTATCTGTATTTCAACAATACATTGCTGAATGCAACCGAACAGGTGAAAGGATATTTCCTCAGCTATGATGGCGCCAATACACTGGTAATGCCGAATCGTTTCAACAACACGATCGGTGTCGTCGAGTACGGCGAAACCCGAATTGGTGTTACATACGGAGTAACCGCGTACGGTGTACTGGCATCCGTAACATTTCGGGCATTGGAGCCAGGGGTGTGCAGCTTGAACCTGAGCGAAGTGATCCTGAGTGATCCGAATGCCAACGAGATATCGGGTGTTGTGGTTAACAGCGCAACTCTTGAAATTATCGAAACTCACTTTACAATATCAGGCTATGTCGATTATGACAACGAAGATCCGATCCTCGATCCGGCTGTAACCGTAACAAACCTGAACACAACCGAAGTCTTCACATCTGCCACGAACAATAGCTCTAACTACTACCTGATCTCAACAAACTTTGCACATATAAGCAGTGGTGATGTGCTGCACTTCGCTGCTGCCGATGGTCTGGGTAATTCTACAGAGTTCGATCATACGGTCACACAGGGCGAAATGGATGCAGGCGGCTTTGTGCAGAACATAACAATATACATACCGGATACGACCCCGCCAATCATAACCAACACCAGTACAACAGCCATCACAAAAAATTCAGCAACCATTATCTGGGATACCGATGAGCTCAGCGACAGTCAGGTCAGATACGGCACCAGTCCGGGAAATTACAGCCAGACAGTCTACAGCGCGGCAGGTACCATGCACCACAGCATTGATCTTGCCGGATTATCGCTGGATACCACCTATTACTATGTCGTGAGCAGTACGGACCCGAGCGGCAACTTAGCCAAGGGCACAGAACACGATTTCAAAACATTTCCTGAGATCACCGTTAGTATCGGTGATGCAGTTGCCATGACAGGCGAAAATACCACCACATCGATCATGATCACAAACATCACCAATGTCGGCACCGTTGACATAACGCTCAGCTACAACTCCGCAGTGGTTCAGGTCATCGCAGTCAACGAAGGCGATTTCGATTTCCTTGGTGCGGATATCGACAACGTCATTGGCATAACCAGGATCGGGGCATTCCAGACATCTAACGGAGGACTCAATGGAAGTGTGAGGGTAGCAAACATCACACTTGGTGCTGCAGGCAGCGGAGGCGACATTGCTGCACTCGGTCTTACAATCAACGAACTCAAGGAAGCGAGCTGGGAAGAGATCTCCATACCTGCGTCTGTACATAACGGAACCTTCACCGTCTGGGAAACAGCGCCGCCGCTGGTGACAATCCCAACAGCTGATCCGCCATCCATTCCGGAGGACACTGATCTTGATCCGAAATGGGGCGAAACTGCTCAATTAAATGTCACAGTGGCCGATCAATGTGGGGTTGCAAGTGTTACCATCAATCTTACCAGCATCGGCGGTTTGCCAGACCAGCCAATGACTCGCATTCCCGGCACTGATATATGGACTGTGACTGTTAGTGCATCTGTCGGAACAGCAATAATATCAACAACGCCTGAGACACCTGATACTACTGCACCGTCCATATCCAGCGTTAATGTTTCTGATATCACGAACAGTTCGGCAAGCATAACATGGGAGACCGATGAAGCTTCGGACAGCCTTCTCATGTACGGAACAGTTCCAGGCAACTACACCTTCTCGGCAAGCGATTCATCTCTCGTGCTGAATCACATCATCGCACTCACAGGTCTGCTCGATAACACGACCTACTATTACGTGGTGAACAGCACAGACCCATCCGGGAACTCTGCACAGAGTACTGAATACAACTTTACCACGCTGGAGACGCCTGATACCGCTCCACCGGTCATATCCAGTGTTACCGCTTCTGATATCACGGACCGTTCAGCAAGCATAATATGGGATACCGATGAACCCGCAGACAGCCTTGTGAGGTACGGAACAGTTCCAGGCAACTACACCTTCTCGGCAAGCGATTCATCTCTCGTGCTGAATCACTCCATCGCACTCATCGGTCTGCTTGAGAACACGACATACTATTGCGTGGTCAACAGCACGGACTCATCCGGGAACTCTGCACAGAGTACTGAATACAACTTTACAACGCTGGAAACGCCTGATACCGCTCCACCGGTCATATCCAGTGTTACCGCTTCTGATATCACGAACAGTTCAGCAAGCATAATATGGGATACCGATGAACCCGCAGATAGCCTTGTGAGGTACGGAACAGTTCCAGGCAACTACACCTTCTCGGCAAGCGATTCATCTCTCGTGCTGAATCACTCCATCGCACTCATCGGTCTGCTTGAGAACACGACATACTATTACGTGGTGAACAGCACCGATCTATCAGGGAACGCGGCTCAGAGTACTGAATACAACTTTACAACGTATATTTAGGAGGAATAAAAAATGAAAGGAAAAATAGCATTTTTTGCAATGACGGCAATTTTAACTTTAACAATTTGCATAACGCCTGCACTGGCTGAGGAGAGCACTGATCCTAGTGGCTACCTGCCGCACAACCTCACGGTTCGCGCAATCGATGCATTTGGAAACGTGAACACATCCGTGAGTATACCATTAATCGTTATACTGAACGGTGATATCAGTAATAACGGTGAGATGACGCTCTATGATGCAACATACCTTGCCAATCACATCCTGAACAAACCGGGATTTGAAACAATGAATGAACGGGTGGCTGATGTCAGCGGCAATGGTGCGGTCACATTCTATGATGCAATGTATCTGTCCAAGCACGTACTGGCTGAATACGGGTTCGGGATGCTTCACTGAGGTGGTGTTAAAATGGGAAAAATATCTAATCAGGCGTTCATCGCAATGTTACTGGTACTGGTACTATCCATTACACCGGCTGCTGCAGCAACCACCATCTCGATCGGTACAGTTTTTGTCGAGCCAGGTGAAACATCTGCCGTACCGGTCATGATCGAAGATGTGACCCATGTCGGCACTGTTGATATTACCATATTCTATGACCCTTCAGTGGTACATGTTACCGGTGCCGCAAACAGCGAATTCGATTTTATGTATCCGGTCATCAACAATTCAGCAGGTTTTGTCAGGATCGGCGGGATGGCTTATGGTGAAGGGGTAAGCGGCGACGTCAAGCTTGCAGACCTTATGCTGGAGGCAGTAGGCGGTGCAGACGAAACAAGTCTGCTATGCATAACCATCAATGAATTGAAGGTGGCAGATGCAACAGAAACCACCATACCGGCAGATGTGCAAAACCGCACCTTCGGGATCATCAACCCGCCGCAACCGCCAGTAATTTTTTCGGTCACCACAGGGTGCCACTGGATCAACTGGACATGGACAGCCGGTTCAAACAGTGATTTTGTGGAGGTGAGAATCGATGGTGAGTGGAAAGAGAACCGTATAGAACAGTATTACAACTGCACGTTCCCCTCGCATAGCACTCAAACAATCTCCCTGTGCGGTTACAATTCAAGCCTGAACCGTTACTCAACGCACATTAATCAAACAACAACAATACCGAACTACCTGCCTGCGGCTGCCGCCAGACCCGTGCACCGCCATAACAATGTGGGCTCGGTCTATAACTGCAAAGCAGTCTTCGATGCATCAGCATCCTCTGACCCGGACGGCAGCATCGCAGACTACCAGTGGAGTTTTGGCGACGGAACCTCTGGCTCCGGTGCGCTGGCAGAACATGTCTATAAGTCATATAACTGGAACGGAACAGGCTATGATCCGTTCATCGTTACCCTGACAGTGACCGATGATCTCGATCCACTGATCAATGACACTATCACAGTACCGGTAAGCGTCTACATAGCAGGTGATGCAAATGCAGACGGTAGTGTGAACATTCTGGATGCAACACTTGTAGGACTTAGGTGGGGAGATTCCTGCATTAACCACTGGGATGAAAATAGCAATGGAGATCGGGCAGACCTGAATAATGACTGCAAGGTGAACATCCTTGATGCTGTGATCATCGGAGCACGCTGGGGAGATTCGGCAAGTTGATGTAAGAAAGTAAAGGATCAGAGTAGCAAAATGTAAATATAACTTAAACAAATATATGACAAAATAACCATGATTGGGAGAAAAGCATGTCAAATACAATAGCTAAACATACAGGATTATTAATATTGGCGGTTCTCATGTTGATAAGTTGCCAGATTGGCCTGGCAGCAGCAAGCTCTGTGAGCGTATCGCCGCAAATGACAACAGCATCGTCAGGAGATATTTTTACTATAGATATCATCGCTGATCCGGCTGGTAATGAGGTTTTTGGTGCGGAGTGTACATTATACTTCGACAATACAGTGCTAAAGGCAACCAATCAGACGATTGGAACATTTCTCAGCCACGATGGTACAGACACCATAGAAGTATTGAATAATATCAACAACGACATTGGCAAAGTCGAATATGGTGAAACCAGGATCGGTGACCCCGAGGTAATCGGCGGCGTAACTGATACCGGCGTATTGGTATCGATCACTTTCGAAGTAATTGGTTCAGGAACAAGCAACCTGAAGTTAGAAGCGATGTTAGCTGATTCCAGCGCCCAACCGATCGATGCTGTGGTTAATAGCGGAACGTGCAGCGTAGAAGGTGCAGGAGAACCTTCAACTGGTAGGGAAACGCCTGCATCCACTGAGCATTCAGGACAAACACCAGAAAACAACGGACTGCCTGGCTTTGGAATTGTTTGTTCGGTCATCGGATTAATTGCCGTATCGTTATTGATGCTTAAAAAGAAACTCAAATAACCTGGGATAAAATGAGACTACTGGAAAGAATCTGTTTGGTTGTGATGGTTATCACACTGTGCATTTCTGCACATCCCGCTTCGGCCGCACCGTTAATAAGTGTTGAGCCGGCGTTCATCGAAGTCCTGCAGGGAGAGAACTTTACTGTGAATATCACGGTATATCCTAAAGGTTCTGAGATAATGAGCGCGCAATACGATCTGCACTTCGATAATGCACTGCTGAGTGTGGTTGATCTGAGTAAAGGAACGTTTCTCAGTCACGATGGCGCCAGTACAATAAACATAGCGAATAAATTCAATAACACTGCAGGAAAGGTTGAGTATGGTGAGATGAGAAAGGGTGTCAATTATGGAGTAAACACATCCGGCATATTTGCAATAATTACCTTTAATGCAATAGGGTCCGGTGTATGTAGTTTGACTATGGATAATGTGATATTAGTAGAATTAGTCGATTCCAATGCCCAGGAAATTCCAGGTGTCCTGGTCAATGACGGAACATGTGAAATAGTAGCGGCCGAACACACACCAACCGCCACCGCAACCGCAACTTCTAAACCAAGCTCGCCCACACCTGTTACAACTGCGACGGCAGTTCAGACCGATACTGATCTAATACCGCCGCTGCCCGGGCAGCACATAACCGAAACCGAATCAGCAATTCCAGCACAAACCCGGGTGCACCCATCAGAAGATAATACTCCGCAGACAGGTTTTACATCAGCGATCGCAATAATAGGCATGCTTATAGTGTTATATGTCATATTACGAAAAAAGTAAACCGGAAATAAATCTGGACAATTGAGGTATGATGAAAACAAAATCCATTGTACTCGCACTATGCATGCTGCTGCTTGTATCCCTGTCATGCGTCACGGTTTACAGCATGCAGAGCAGTATCAGCATACCTGTCTCAGACATGCAGGCTGAGCATATCGCTCTTGGCAACAAGACCGTGCAGGAATTCATGCAGGAGAACTTTAAAAACCCGGATCTCAGAATCAACAACACAGTGCTTGTGAATGCGAATAGCTCCTATCTCTGGCAGGTTGAGATAATAGAGCGGGAGTGCGGGTGTGGAGGTGTGAAGCAGCTTGACGTTGTTAAGGCATATGTAGACCCGGTAAGCGGGAGCATCACAGAAATTGAGCTTATAAAAGGCGTGAGCGAAAAGGACTATGGAAAGAAATCGTGCCAGCAGGAATGCCATAAACATGGGTAGAGATACAACAGTATCTCTGAATGAAAAACCTCAGTCCCATGCTGATATAAAATAGGTGGCGGCGGTGGAGGAGGTGCTTTATCTGGCGAGAATCCTGCACCAGGTATTGTCCATAAAAGCACAAATCTAAACCGTCGCCCTCCTGAACGTATATACACTAATTACCAGCACAACCACAGTAATCAAAATGAGTTCCATAATTCCATTCAAAGCAAAATTTCCAGCAAACAGCGCCCTTGCAGTATCTATGGCATAGCTCACAGGATTTAAGGAAGCTAATATTCTCAACCAGGAAGGCATCATTTCATAGGGCATAAGTGCGCTGCTTGTGAAAAAGAGCGGCATACTGACCATGCTGGTTACAGCAGCATAGCCATCATGGTCATCTACAAGTAAAGCTATCGTTGTGGCGATGGCTGAGAACAATATTCCGAAGATGAGTAAAACAACGTAGGCAAGGGAAATAGCTATGAAGCTGTGAAATTTTACTCCAAGAATTATCGCTATGCCGAGAATCACAGTTGATTGTATAAGCCCTCTGAAAGTGATAAACAGAATTTTGCCGAAAAGAATACTTTCTCTTGGAGTTGGTAAGGCTAAGAACTTATTTAAGAA
>Ga0180732_1000972_pt1 | contig 19729 bp, 21 predicted proteins | sample KR11_01MetaG_FD_148674 | JGI IMG/M metagenome (GOLD analysis project Ga0180732, IMG submission 148674) | Groundwater microbial communities from the Olkiluoto Island deep subsurface site, Finland - KR11_0.1 MetaG | ecosystem: Environmental > Aquatic > Deep subsurface > Groundwater | place...
AGACTCCCAATAAGCAATGTTAGCAGTTTTCAAAGAACGATGCCTTCCTGATTTTTTGATTCAGGAAGGATGGACGGTATTTTATTGCCAAGAGATACCATACTTGCTTGATTTTCAGACAGATTTCCGCAACTTTCAAACATCATTGTATATTTTGTCTACCATGAACTAAAAAATAATGGCACAAATCATTGGAAAAATTATTTTGGGAGCCAGCCTTCCTTTGGAAGGCCATAACGGGAGCGGCTGCTGTTTTGGTTACACTGAGGAAGATTTGTGCCAGGATGTCCTGCGCCATGGCCGGTCGCTGATCATGGAACGTATCCTTGCCGAAAGCAAAGACGGTCATTGCCGCTGCGCGGAGACAAACCCGTCTAGCCGCTGATGCCTGGGGCAGGTCCGCCAGGTGGTGGACTCGATTTTATAAACTATTGCCTAGAAAGAGGTACGTCTGATGTACTTTCCCGTTGCCGGTGTTGAGGTCAACCCGCTGGTGCCGCCGCTGGTTGCCTTTGTGATCTCTCTGTTCACCTCCATGGGCGGGGTGTCAGGGGCCTTTCTGTTGTTGCCCTTTCAGGTCAGCATGCTCGGTTTCACCAGCCCGGCAGTCAGTTCGACCAATCAGCTGTTCAATATCGTTGCTATTCCCAGCGGGGTGTTCCGTTATATCAGGGAAGGTAGAATGGTCTGGCCCCTGACCTGGATTGTGATTATCGGCACCCTGCCGGGAGTGCTGGTCGGGGCCATCGTCCGCATCAAATACCTGCCGGACCCCAAGCACTTCAAACTGTTCGTCGGCTTTGTGCTGCTCTATATCGGTGGAAAGTTATTAAAAGATCTGCTTTTCAAGAAAAAAGAAATCGGCCGTTCTTCGACAGAGGAGCGGTTTCAGCAACAACTCAAAAGACAAATCCAGACCAAAGAAACAAGCCTTCCTGCCCCTGTTGCACAACTCTCCCGCGTCACGGTTCAACAATGGACGTTCAACCGGATTGTCTATGATTTCTGCGGAGAGACCTTTACCGTGAATGCCATTGGAGTCATGGCCCTCAGCCTGATTGTCGGCATGGTGGGCGGGGTGTATGGTATTGGCGGCGGCGCAATCATTGCCCCGTTCTTCGTTAGTTTCTTCGGACTGCCTATCTATACTGTGGCAGGGGCCACGCTGATGGGCACCCTTGTTACCTCGGTGGCGGGAGTGATCTTTTACCAGATTCTGGCACCGTATTACCCCGGGATGGTGATTACTCCGGATTGGCTTTTAGGCCTTCTCTTTGGAGTGGGTGGCTTTGCGGGCATGTATTGCGGGGCACGCTTGCAGAAGTTTGTGCCGGCGAAATTCATCAAATGGATTCTGGTGCTCTGCCTGCTCTCCACGGCTGGAAAGTATATTTGGCCCTTCCTCTCTTAATGGAAAAACGCTGATGAGAAATGGGAAAACATTTTTCGGCTTCGGCAGGAATGTTTTTTTTACGGGACTTGTCAGCTTCTTCATGGATGTGAGTTCCGAGATGATCTACCCGCTGGTTCCCCTCTTTCTGACCAGCGTGCTGGGAGTCAATATGTCCATGATCGGCCTGATTGAGGGTATTGCTGAATCAACGGCCAGTCTGCTCAAGGTCTTTTCCGGCTGGTTTTCCGACCGAACCCGGCAGCGCAAAAATCTGATGCTTGCCGGATATACCATCTCTACCCTGAGCCGGCCCATTATGGCTTTGGCTGGCTCTTGGCAGCAGGTCTTGTCTTCACGTCTTACCGATCGCATGGGGAAGGGAATCCGCACTGCCCCACGAGATGCAATTATTGCCGAATCCACCCAGGCAACCCACTTGGGGCGTGCCTTCAGCTTTCACCGGGCCATGGATACTCTGGGGGCGGTGGTTGGTCCTGCTATCGCCTTCTTTCTCCTGGGGATTTTTAACAACGATTATCGGACGATCTTCTGGCTCTCCATGGTGCCAGGGGTGATTGCAGTCATTTTGATTATCCTCTTCATCGAGGAGAAGAAAAAGCAGGTAACGTCCCAGAAGGAGCGGCCCAGATTAACTTTCAAACATTTTGACTGGAAGGTGAAGTTCTTCATAATGATATCGACCCTGTTTGCCCTTGGCAATTCGAGCGATGCCTTTCTGATTTTACGGGCACAGCAGGTTGGTATTCCGGCGCTGACGATTCCGGTGGTCTATCTGGTGTTCAATCTTGTTTACTCCATGTCGGCTATTCCGGCCGGGATGGCGGCGGATAAATTTGGTAAGAAGAGGATCATCCTGCTGGGATTTGTTTTGTTTGCCGGACTTTATTATGGCTTCGCGGTTGTCAAAAATGTGTCCGCTATCTGGGTGTTATTCGGTTTGTACGGGTTGTTCATGGCGCTTACCGAGGGAATTCAAAAGGCGTTTCTGGCAACCATTATTCCTCCTGATTTTAAGGCAACTGCTTTTGGAGTCTATGCCGCCGCTGTAGGTCTTGCCATGTTACCGGCCAGCCTCATTGCCGGCTGGCTTTGGGAGCATGTCTCTCCGGCCGCGACTTTTTATTTCGGTGCGGCAACGGCGACCCTGTCGGCACTCCTTTTTATCGTTCTGATGTTCCAGATCCGTGCCTCGCAGGGTTTGACAGCGCGTACGTCTTAGTCTATGTTGATCGAAAAATTTGGAGTGCTTCTTCTGGAGGATTTTGATGCAGGTGGTTTTATTCATTGCCGGTTTTGGGGCGCTCGGCTGTGTGGCCCGCTATTTTCTCTCGGGCTGGGTCTATGACCTGTTCGGGCGGAGTTTTCCCTATGGTACCTTTATTGTCAATATCCTCGGGGCCTTCATCATTGGCCTGGTGATGGAATTTGGTCTGCGGAGCACGCTGCTGCCGGTTAGTCTGCGTATTGGACTGACTATCGGGTTTCTCGGTGGACTTACCACTTTTTCCACCTTCAGCTATGAGACATTCAGGTTGTTGGAGGATGGGGAGTTTTTTGTTGCTACTGCCAATGTCCTTGTGAGTGTGGTCATCTGTCTTGTTTTTACCTGGCTTGGTATCCATGCGGCGCGGGCTCTTTAATGGTCTCGCAAAAGTCCCAAATACTTCGTTGCATCGCATCCTTCGTCACTGCGGCGTACCCCAAAGTACACCTCGTTAATCAGGATTTATGCACCTTGTTTTTGGACCTTTTTGCAAGACCATCATCACTAAGGGGATTATAAGATAATAGGAACAATTATGATACAATTCAGCGGCGAAAAGGTTTTGATGCGGATCTTCCTGGGTGAGAGCGATAAAATTGGGCATCGTCCGCTCTACGAAGTCCTAGTTGAGTTCTTTCGAACCGAAGGGTTTGCCGGGGCTACAGTACTGCGAGGTATTGCCGGATTTGGCGCGCACAGTGTTTTTCATACCGATAAACTGTTACGGCTGTCACTCGATCTCCCCATTATTATCGAGGTGGTGGAGAGTCAGGAAAAGATCGATGCACTCATGCCTCGCATTGATGAGATGATGAATGGTGGCATGATCACCCTGGAAAAGGCTACGGTTATCCGCTACACTTCCAAAGAAAAATTGTAACTATTCAGCAGCACCCCATCTGCTTCGTCATCAGCCTGCTCATGTATAAATCAGTGCACTTCGCAGGCCTCTTTCTCGCATATGGAGCACTGCTGAATAGTTACAATGCGTGGTTTAAGGTTTCTTTTCGGCATTAAGCTGGATAGTTACGAAAAATGAGGGTAAGTGAGACCGGAGAAAAAGAGGTTTGCAGATGTTGTGAGTATATTGCCTTGAAAATGTATGATGCCTGAGGGCGTGCCGTACCAGAAAGAGGATATCGTGCATATGTGCTTTTAGCTATTGTTTCAATATGTTATCAGTATTAATTAAGAAATATTGAGCGAAGATATTGCAAATCTTGGCGAAGACGTTTATAACAAAACCCATTTTCAATGGGTATGAATCCCTGACAAATTCAAATCTTTCTCCCCATTTCTTTTTAGGAGCCGTTACAAAATAACTGTTACTGTTTTGAATCATTTTGTCTACGGCTCCTTATTGCCGTTCTTGTTTTTTTAATGGTGCGGTTATTTTATTTCAACGGCTTACTGGCGGTATGTCATGACAGAAATTGATCTTTTACCTCTGCGGGCTGAACTGAAAAAACAGTTTCAGGACAAGCTTCCCAATGCCAGAATCGACTATTGTCTCACCTGCGGCCTTTGCGCCAGCGGTTGCGCAGCCAGTGGTATCGAAGGCATGGATCCCCGCAAATTTATCCGTTATCTTGTGCTCGGCCAGGACGATCTGTTGAAAAACAGTAACTGGATCTACTCCTGTTCCATCTGTCAGCGCTGTGAATATGCGTGCCCCATGGGCATCAATGTCGGCCGTTTTGTCTATGAGCTGAAGGGTATGCGGCCAAAAGATAAACGGCCGGTCAATTTGCAGAAATCCTGCGAGCTACAGAAGGATCCAGGAAACTCAACCGGTATTCCCAATGAAGATTTCGTCTGGGTTGTGGGCGAGATCCTCGAAGAGATTCATGAAAATGAGCCGGAATGGGCAGATATGCAGGCTCCTATGGATAAGGTGGGTGCCCAGTTTTATCTGAACCAGAATGCCAAGGAACCGACGGTTGAGCCGGAAGAGATGGCCTTCATCTGGAAGATCTTCCATGCAGTCGGTATTGATTGGACCTACTCCTCGAAATGGTGGGACGGCGCCAATTACTGTCTTTTTTCCGGCGATCCGGAAGATTGGGAATACACCGTCCGCAAACAGGCGGAGACGGTTGATGCCCTCGGGTGCCCGACCTATATAAATACGGAGTGAGGCCACATGCTCTATGCAACCCTGGAAGGGTTGAAACGCTTCAACATCCCTCATAACTTTAACGTTGTCAGTATTATCACCTATTATGCCCAGTGGATCCGGGAGGGGCGGCTTAAGGTGGATTCCTCATGGAATACTGAAGGACTGAAATTTACGGTTCAGGATCCCTGCAAGCTCGTGCGTCAGGGCTTTGGCGACCCGGTTGCCGATGATCTGCGGTTTGTCATCAAGCAGGTTTGCGGCGAAGAAAACTTCATTGACGTCTGGCCCAATAAGTCCAATAACTACTGCTGTGGCGGCGGGGGCGGAGCCCTGCAGGCAGGATTTACCGACAATCGTCGGCAGCATGGAAAAATGAAATTCGAGCAGCTTCATGCCACCGGCGCCGATGTGGTGATCACCCCTTGCCATAACTGCCACACCCAGGTCAAGGATCTGGCCGAGCATTACGGCGGCAAATGGCAGACCACACATCTGTGGAACTGGATTGTCAAGGCTCTGGTCAGATAGACAAATAAGGGTAGCTTGCAAAGTGCCCATAACAGAAGATTTATGGTAAAAATCATGCCCAAAGGATCGGTATTAGTGGTAGGCGGAGGCATTGCTGGTGTTCAGGCGGCGCTTGACCTGGCAAACAGCGGTTTTCTTGTCCATCTGGTGGAGAGAACAGCTGCCATCGGCGGCAAGATGTCCCAACTGGATAAGACCTTCCCTACCAATGACTGTTCCGCCTGTATCCTGTCACCGAAACTGGTGGAATGCGGTCGCCATTTCAATATCAACCTTCTGACCCTGTCAGATCTGATTGCCCTGGAAGGCGAGCCTGGCAGCTTCAAGGCCATTGTTCGCCGGCGTCCACGCTATATTGATCCGGGAAAATGTATCGCTTGCGGCCTGTGCGCTGAAAAATGTCCAAAAAAAGTCAGCAATGATTATAATATGGGGATCGGCGAGCGCAAGGCGGCTTATCTCAGTTATCCCCAGGCTGTCCCCTTGAAGTATGCCCTGGATCCTGATCATTGTATCTGGATCAACAAACCCGGTCGTTGTGGCATCTGCGCCAAGGTCTGCCCGGCAGGCGCCATTAATTTTGATGATACGGTAAAAGAACACGTCCTAGAGGTCGGTTCGGTCGTGCTGGCCTTGGGCTTCTCCCGTTTTGATCCTTCCTCTCTTGATTTTACCGGCTACGGCCGTCTGCCCAATGTAGTTACCTCTATGGAGTTTGAGCGTCTGCTCAGCCCATCCGGTCCCTGTATGGGCCATCTGGAACGTCCCTCTGATCACCGGGAACCAAAACGCATTGCCTGGCTGCAATGTGTTGGCTCTCGTGATATTAACCGGGTCGGTCATCCCTATTGTTCGTCTATCTGCTGCATGTTTGCCCTCAAACAGGCAGTGATTGCTAAGGAACATGCCCATGGTGAGTTTGAATCTTCAATCTTCTTTATTGATATGCGAACCCACGGCAAGGGCTTTGAGAATTATTATAACCGCGCTAAGAAAGACGGCGTTCATTTCCACCGGGCGCGGGTGCATTCGGTCATCCCGGCGGATGATTCAGGTAACCTGCAACTCCGCTATGTGGATGAACAGGGCAAGGTCATGTTTGCCGAGTTTGACATGGTAGTTCTCTCCACTGGCCTGCAAGTGTACCGGCATACCGTAGAACTTGCGGAAATGCTGGGTCTGGAGCTTGATGCTGACAATTTTATTAAAACAGACAGCTTTAATCCAGTGGTCACCAGCAGGCCGGGTGTCTATGTCTGCGGAGCAGCCTCTGAACCCAAGGATATCCCTCAGTCGGTGATGGAGGCCAGTGCGGCCGCTGCTGAAGCGGGCCTGATTATGGCCCCGGCCCGCTGGACTGAGACCAGTAAAAAAGTCTATCCGGCTGAGATGAATATTCATGCCCAGGCCCCACGTATTGGAGTCTTTGTCTGTCATTGCGGGATCAATATCTCTAGTGTCGTTGATGTGGAGGCGGTTGCCGCCCATGCAAAAAACATGGATGGCGTGGTTTTCTCCCAGTGCAATCTTTTTACCTGTTCTCAGGATACCATCAACCAGATGGTATCGATCATCAAGGAACAGGGGCTGAACCGGGTGGTCGTGGCCTCATGTTCTCCCCGCACCCATGAGCCGCTCTTTCAGGAGACCCTCCGTGATGCGGGACTGAACAAGTTTCTCTTTGAGATGGCCAATATCAGGGACCAGGATTCATGGGTCCACCAGAATGAGCCGGAAAAAGCCACAGCCAAGGCCAAAGATCTGGTAGCCATGGCCGTGGCCCGCGTTCGGGGTGAAGTCGCCCTGCCGTACAATACCGTGCCGGTGACCAAATCGGCCCTGGTCATTGGTGGCGGCGTATCCGGGATGACCGCAGCCCTCTCCATGGCCGATCAGAGTTATCCGGTGACCCTGATTGAACAGAGTGAATGCTTAGGTGGTAATGGCCGTAAGGTCTATCGCAACTGGAAAGGAGACAAATTCCTGCCCTTTATCAATGAGCTGACTGCACGCGTTACCAGTCATCCCCAGATCAGCGTCAAATATAATACGGAGATTACGGAGGTGGCGGGCTCGGTTGGCAAATTCATCACCACCTTCAGTGATGGTCATTCTTTTGAACACGGGGTAGCGGTCATAGCAGTGGGTGGGCAGGCCTATAAGCCTGACGATGAGTGCCAGTTTCTTCATGGGATCGACCCTCGTGTCCAGACCCTGCTGGAACTTGATCAGCGTTTCATGGAAGAAGATGCAACTCTCAAAGAGGTCAAACAGGCGGTCTTTATCCATTGTATCGGCTCGCGGATTCCCGAGAGGCCCTATTGCAGCAGGGTCTGCTGCACCCATGCCATTGATTCGGCGGTCAAGCTCAAGGAGCTGAACCCGGATATGGATATCTACATGCTCTACCGTGATATCAGGACCTACGGGCAGCGCGAGCGTCTCTATCAGGAGGCCCGGGCCAAGGGGATTATCTTTATCCGTTATGATCTTGATCATCGTCCCCATGTCAGTGAAAAGGATGGTCGTCTGCTCATTCATGCCCATGATCCGATCATTGATGCGAATATATCTATCCACCCTGACCTGCTGGTGCTGGCCACCGCCATCCTGCCAAGGGAGCAGACAGGCAGCATCTCCAAATTCTTTAAGTGTGCCGTGGACTCTCAGGGCTTTCTGCTCGAGGCTCACATGAAACTGCGTCCCGTTGATTTTGCCACGGAAGGCGTCTTCCTTGCCGGTCTCTGCCATTATCCCAAACCTATAGAAGAGGCCATTGCCCAGGCCAAGGCTGCGGCGGCTCGGGCTGCCATTATTCTGGCTTATGATGCCGTACCAGCCGAAAGCGTTACTGCGATGGTGACTCCGGCCAAATGCACCGGCTGCGGTGTCTGCGTCGAGGTCTGCGCTTATCATGCGGTGGCCTTGGATGAGAACGGGATTTCGGTGGTGACCACCAGCATGTGCAAAGGGTGTGGCGCCTGTGTTGCCGGTTGCAGGTCCGATGCTGTGACCTTGAAGAATATTGGCAATGAACAGATCATGGCTGCTGTTGATGCGGCCTTTTATTGATGAGTGAGTACAGGAAAGAACTGTCCGACCAATAACCAATGAGACTATTATGACCGAGACGACTAACTGGGAACCGAAGATTATCGCTTTCTTGTGTAACTGGTGCAGTTATGCCGGAGCGGATCTGGCAGGCGTCAGCCGCTTCCAGTATCCACCCAATATCAGGATTGTCCGGGTGCCCTGTTCCGGCAGGGTGAGCGAGAATATGATTATGTCCGCCCTCAAGTCAGGGGCCGATGGTATTCTGGTTTCCGGCTGCCATCCGGGTGACTGTCACTATATCAGTGGCAATTATTTTGCCAGGAGGCGCTTTGCTCTCTTGAGTAACCTGCTTGATTTTATCGGGATTGAATCGGGACGGGTTAATTTTTCCTGGGTGTCGGCTTCTGAGGGCGAGCAGTTTGCCGAAGTTGTCCAGAGTGTGACCGAGAGAGTAAAAGCACTGGGGCCTGCGACCAGGCTGGTTAAGAAGATTGATGCCTTAGAAACGGAATTACTGATTGCGTAGGAAATCATGCCAACAATAAACAAGAGAATAAGCGAAGAGATCAGGGCCCAGGCCAGGAAGCTTCTGGAAGAGGGAGAGGTGGCCGCGGTTCTCGGCTATGGTGCAGGCAGTCTGCCGATGACGGTCAAGCCGCTGGTTGTCCGTAATCCTGAGGATTGCAGTAAACTGATCTGGAACACCTTCTGTGTGCTGAATCTGGCCAATTATCTGCCGGCGGCGCTTAAATCAGTGGAACCGCCGCGCGGGCCGCGTGATCCTAAACCGGAAGGTCCGCTCCCCAAGGTGGCAATTCTGGTTACCGGCTGCTGGTCACGCAACATTGTGGTACAGATCCAGGAACATCAGGTGGCACGCGACCGGGTGGTGGTTATGGGTGTCGGTAGCCGTGGTATGGTTAGTCGACGCAAGGTGGCGGCCCTGTTTCCCGGTCTGGAGATCCTGGCGGTGAAAGAGGGTGATCATGAGCTGGTTGTTCAGGGTGCCGACTTTGCCGAGACCATCAACCGCTGGAGTGTGGTGCGCGACAACTGTCAGAGTTGCACTCATCCTGATCCGGTTCTGGTCGATGTGCGTATTGGTGAGCCTGTTTCTGAGCGCAAGAACCCCAATCCGTTTATGCAGGTTGACGCTATAGAACAAAAAACAGGAGATGAACGCTGGGCCTGGTTTACCGCCGAATTTGCCACCTGTATTCGTTGCTATGCCTGTCGTAATGCCTGCCCTCTCTGCTACTGTCCCACCTGTTTTGTTGATGATGCCAAACCCCAGTGGGTTGGTAAGAGTCTTGACGCAGTGGATACCGGTCTTTTCCATATCCTGCGGGCCTATCACTGTGCCGGACGTTGCACCGACTGCGGCACCTGTGAGACGGTCTGTCCTATGGGGATCAATATGCGCATGCTGACGAAAAAGTTGAACAAGGATGTCCTGAACCTCTACAATATCGAGGCGGGAATGGAGCCTGATGCTCCTTTGCCATTGACCACCTATACCATGGACGATCCTGAGAAATTTATAGCAACCGAGGTCACTCCTGTGCCCGGCGCTGTCAAGGAGGGCAAATAACAGTGAAGGTTTTGAAGATCTCTCCAGCAGGATTGGACGCGATGATTGAGGAGTGGAACAAGGTCCATGTGGTGTATGTTCCTGCCATGGAAAAACAAGCCGCTGCCTCTCCTGACTGGGCACCTGGGTGGTGTCGTTTGGATAGCAGCAGCATAGCGCTCACTTTTCCCCTGCCAATTGGGCCAACGCCGGCATCGGTGAAGACATTTTTCTTTCCGCAACCGGAAACCCTGCTCACCTATACCCTGGAGAATAATCATCCGGACAAGGGACTGATGCGGGAGCCTGAAAGATCCAGAGACATGCAGGTCGTGCTTGGTGTCCGGCCCTGTGATGCCAGAAGTGTCCTGCTAAACAATCTGCCCTACCAGGAAGATCAATTTTTCCAGGCCAATCGGCAGCGCACCGCACTTGTCGGCTTTAGCTGCGACCAGACCCTGTCAACCTGCTTCTGCACCCGGATGGGTGGCTCACCTCTCGATAGTGAAGGTCTTGATCTTGCCTTGTCCCGAACTGAGGATGGTTTTCTCATCGAGGTGTGCAGCGAAAAAGGTGAGGCCCTGGTGGCTGATCTTGAGCTTGCCCCGGCCCCTGAGAGCGATATCTCGGCCCTTGCCGCTCGCCGCAATGCAGGGGGGAATCCAAGTGCAACAGAGCTTGACAGCCTGAAGGGCAGTGAGCTGGGTACGCTTTATGATGCTCCCCTGTGGCAGTCACTGGGAGAGGCGTGCATCAACTGCGGGGCCTGTACCTTTATCTGCCCCACCTGTTACTGTTTTGATATCCAGGACGAGGTGGTACGAGGCCAGGGACGACGGATCCGCTATTGGGACTCCTGTATGTTCCCCCTTTACAGCCTGCACACCTCCGGCCATAATCCACGGGGGCAGAAGGTGCAGCGGACCAGAAACCGTTTCCTGCACAAATTGAAATATTTTCCGGACCGTTTTGGACCTTTCTCCTGTGTGGGTTGCGGACGCTGCGTTCAGGATTGTCCTGTAAACATTGATATCCGTGAGGTCATGGATGACCTGATTCATCTCACGGCGGTGGAGTAAGATAATGATATCCTATATGCCATACCCTGTCCGCATCGACGATATAGTGGTTGAGACGGAAGACGGCAACCAGAAGACCTTCAAGCTTGTCTTTGAGAATGAGGCCCACAGGAAGGCATGGAAGCATGTGCCTGGTCAGTTTGCCATGCTGTCGCTGGCCGGACAGGGAGAGATCCCCATCGGCATTGCCTCTTCGCCCACCGAAGAAGACCATCTCCTTTTTACCGTCAACCGGGCCGGTAAGGTGACCACTGCCCTGCACCAGATGAATATCGGTGATCGCATGGGCGTGCGCGGCCCGTTGGGTAATGGCTTTCCCGTTGATACAGAGATGAAGGGCAAAAATGTCGTGATTATTGCCGGCGGTTTTGCGGTGACCACCTTGCGTGCCACCCTGATTTCTCTGCTTGCCCGCCGTCAGGAATACGGCAAGATCACCTTTATCTATGGAGCCCGTACACCGGGCATGCTCCTTTATCGGGATGAATTGCAGCAATGGGCGCAACGGGGTGACATTGACCTGCATGTCACCATCGATAGGGAAGCACCGGGTTGGGAGGGCCTGGTTGGCTTTGTGCCGACCATTGCCGGGGAGGTAGCGCCATCACCTGAAAACAGTGTGGCCCTTATCTGCGGTCCGCCGATCATGATCAAGTTTACCATGCCGCCCCTGGAGGCGATTGGTTGGACGGATGATCAGGTCTATCTTTCTCTGGAAAACAGGATGAAATGCGGCGAGGGCGTCTGCTGCCATTGTAATGTCGGTCCCACCCTGGTGTGCAAGGATGGTCCGGTTTTCACCCGTGGTCAGGTGAAACAACTGCCGATTGAATATTGATCAGATTTGTATCGTTGGTTTTTTAATATAAAAAAACTTATTCCAGAATCTGGTGTTGGGGGGCAACACAGAAACTGGAATGAGAGGGAAACGGCCCTTTTTTTTGGAAACTATTCAAACTTTTTAAAAAAACCAGATCCAGCTTCCACAACAAGGAGGGCGCTATAAAAACCGGACCTGGAGGGAAAATTCCCCTTTTTTAATAGAGGTCCAGCAGTTTAGCGCCGAGAATAATCAAACCTGCACAGGCGACACGTTTAACCACTACAGGACTCAATTTTTTGGCAATTATTGGACCGATGTAACCGCCGAGTATGGCTGCCGGAAACATGACCAGGAAGAGAATCAGATCAAAATTTCCAAACTGATAATGGCGCATAGTGCCCATGGCGGTATTGAAGAAGATTGCCAGCAGAGAACTGCCGACGACGATATACATGGGCAGCCGCAGGCCGAGTGTCATCAACGGCACCATGAAAGGCCCGCCGCCAAATCCGAACATGGATGACATGATGGCAATGAGAAAGCCCCCAATACAGCCAACAAACATATTGGCCTCAAATTCCTGACCCCAAAAATCTACTTTCATAATGGATTCCTCCAGATAAGTTTCTGTTTAACCTTTTGCCTTAACAGCTTCTGCTGCCCGTTTCTTGAATTCTTTCAAGATCGCCTGTTCTTTTTTGTTGTTGGCAAGATAGCCAGGAGTCGTCTGCCAGAACATTAAAGCAGCCAGTATCAGGAGAACCCAACCGAAGAGAAATTTGAATTGATCCAGAGTGATCATCTCTGTCAGTTTCGGACCGATAAATCCACCCACTAACATGGCGCAGCCAATACCACAGCCGAGTTTCCAGTTGATGAATTTGATCTTGGAGTAATTTACAATTCCTGTTCCCTGAGCAAAAAGCACGGTGGGCATAACTGTTCCGGCCACGACGGTATGAGGTAAAGGGAAGAACATAAGCAAGAGGGGGTTAAGAATAAATCCACCGCCTGCGCCCATCAGGACACCGAAAATAGTGACAGCCGATGCAAGGAGAAAGGGCCAGATTATGTTGATGCTTGTGCCTGCGGTACTGAGATAAACAGTGGGAAAGGCGATCTTGTTTTCAAAGGATGCCACCTCACTGGTGATTTTTTGGACCGTTTCCTTGTCTCCTTCTTTGATCCGCTCGGTGACGGCAGTTACTCTTGCACTGTATTTACCGGGCGCCAGGCCTGAACGAATACTGACCTTTGCCGAGTACGAACCATCAGCGGTTGTTTCGACCTTGGCGGACAGCAGGTTGCCTACACTGACAAAGCGTGCCTTAACCAGCTTCATCGATTCACGCTTACTGGCCTTTTCGTCCATTGGAGGCAGCAAGGTGCCGCGTGAACCAAGAATACTGGCCATAACCGTAGCCTGATAATTGTCAATCTGAATCTTGGCCGGGACGGTGTACGCTGCATCGGCTCCGATTTCTTTCAGGACCTCGGAATATTTCCATTTTTTGCCCGCTGCTTTGGCCTTATCAAGTGCCCCAGCCATTTCTACAGGGGCAACAATTTTATAAAAAGCCGGCATGTCTTTGGTAATATAAAATTTATAGGGAATCTTGCCGGTTTTTTCATCTTTTTTGCCATCAAATCGATTGGACTTTACGGTTTTTTCAGCAGACCAGAGCTCGATATAGACCTGAGAACCGGCGGGAGCCTTTCCGGAAATGACAAAATCTCCACCGTTATCCAGGGAGGTTTTATCAAGGTTGATAGTTGGTGCACTGGTATCGACACCGGCTGTTGCTGCACGTTGTTCGGCCCGCGCCTGCGGAGCAAACAACAAGGCCATCGCCAGGGCGATTATCGGCAATACACGAAACTTGATGTTCATATCATCCACCTCCTGTTTGAAATGAGAATGTCTTGAAAAGAAGACAGTGTTGTTTGAATTTCCATATGCTGACCCATTTGACCTCCTTTGTGGAACTTCACTATCTGACAGGCACAGACGGTTTATTAAGACAAAACGTTTGTGCCTTATATGGTGTTGTCTTGGTAAAGCAATAATGGCGCCAATTTGACAAAAGTCTGTTTTATTTTATTATCTCGCTGTATTATTGAGTTTTATGAATAAGATTGGTCGTGGATATGGAGGAGATAAAGCAAAAACGAGTTTTAAATGTGCAGTAAAAACTTTGCACCGCTGTTTTTTTGTTGCAGAGAGTGAAGGAGGGTAAGAAGAGATGATTGCCCAGATCTTATGATCTCATGATGCGTTTCACATTTCCGAGACCGGCAATGTGAAACGCATCATGAGATCATAAGATCATTCTCAGGAATAGCTGCCTGAAAAGACAGAAATAACGGGTAGTGTCTCTCTTCAGGAACTAAACTGCTGTAAGGTAATAATATTGCACGCTAATTGATCTGAGCGGCATAAGGAGCTGTTACGAAATAGTTATAAAGGCCTGGCTATTTCGTAACAGCTTCTAGAAAAGCTCATTGTCGAGAATTAACGAGGAAAGAGAGATCATACCGATAATTTCTCCTCTCTCTTCAACCGGTGCCCGCCGTATCCCGGCCCGGTAAATCAGACGGGCCACATAACGGATGTCCATATCCGCCGGTACGGTAATGACCGGTTTGGTCATGATCTCATAGACATTCACTTCGTTGGGCGAGCGATCCGGGACCATAACCCCCCTGATAAAATCCTGAACGACCACAATGCCCCAGGCATCATCGTTATGTCGTTTTTTTATAAGCAGATAAGAAACCTTCTCTGAACGCATCTTGGCTGCGGCTTCCTTGGCGGTGGCCATGCCGTCAATGGAGACAACCCCTTTGCGCATCACGTCTTTTGCCCTTACTATTTTTATAGTGTCAGCTTCCATAATGTTTTTCCTCTCAGAAATAAATGTGGCTTGTTAAAAATAACTTTCCCGGACTTCTTCTTTAAATCGTTCCATCTGGCTTTCCAGCCCCACAACATGTTCGACAGGGAGCACAAAGGCAATACCGGTACCGGGTTTATGGAATTCTCCGGCTTCTTTTATTGTATCAAGGATTTTGGTTACCAGATGTTCTTCGAGAAGAAACATGATAATGTCGGTCTGTGCCTCCAACGAGAGGCCAAAAAAAGTTTTCGCCTCTCGGATGCCCGTACCTCTGGCGGGTATGATTGTTGCTCCGGTGGCTCCTGCTCCTTTGGCTGCATCAACAACACGATCAGTGATACCGGGTTTGACTGAAGATAAAATGAGTTTAAAGCGCATTCCTTTTCTCCGTGAATTATTTTTTGCGTTGACTAAGCCAGTGCATGAATTGAGCATAGCCCATGACGGTTATGATTGGAAAAAGACTGGCAAAAGCAATAAGGCCAAAGCCGTCCAAGGCGGGATTTCGTCCCGGTACGGTGGCGGACAGCCCGAGACCAAGCGCCGCCACCAGAGGGACTGTGACTGTTGATGTGGTGACTCCTCCCGAATCGTAGGCTAGGGGAATGATGCTTTTGGGAGCAAAGAGGGTCTGGACAATGACAATCATGTAGCCGACAAGGATGTAGAGATAGAGCGGGGTGCCGGTGACGATGCGAAATGTGCCCAAGCTTATGCCAAAGGCGACTCCAACGGCCACCGTGATTCGCAGGCCCCACTGGCTGATGGTTCCGGCGGAAACTTCGTTGGCCTTATAGGCTACGGCAATGAGAGAGGGTTCGGCTATGGTGGTGGCAAAGCCGATCATGGCCGCAAAGAGATAGACCCAGCCGTATGCCTTCCAGTCGGCCTGTAAAACAATGGCATCTGCGCCGTAGATAAAGGCGGGATCAGAGAGTTGGGCAGCCATGATCTTGCCCAAGGGGAAGAGCGCTTTCTCAAGTCCTGCCAGAAAGAGAGCCAGGCCGATGACCACATAGACGCCGCCGACAACAAGGCGGCGCAGATGGGGAATGGGCTGGCGCAATACCAGGATCTGAAAGCCGGTGATAAGAGCGATGATAGGCAGCACATCTCTGCAGGTGGAAAGCAGTATTTTGCTGAAATTATGTATGAATTCCACGGAAATTGCCATTTCTTATCTGAAGATTATGAGTCCGTAGCCCATGACAAAAATCATGGGAAGCAGGGATGCAAAGGCGATAAGTCCAAAGCCATCCAGCAGAGGACTCCGGCCGCGAATTGTTGAGGCCAGGCCCACCCCCAGTGCTGCAACCAGGGGTACGGTGATGGTTGAGGTGGTGACACCGCCGGCATCGTAGGCGATGCCGATGATCTCTGGCGGGGCAATGGTGGTCATCAACATGACGAGTACATAGCCCCCGATGATCAGATAATGAATGGGCCATCCGCGGATGATGCGCATGACACCGATGAGGATGGCGAGTCCCACGGAGAAAGCGACAGACATGCGCAGCCCGAATGCGTATTGTTTCAGCGTCTCCTGGCTCGAATCGATAAGTCCCCCCGCACTGGCAATCTCCGCTGCTTCAGCCGCAACCGCGATGAGGGCAGGTTCGGCCACGGTGGTTGAGAAACCGAGGGCAAAGGCAAAGCAGAGTAACCAGAAGAGGCTGCCCTTCCTGGCCAGGGCGTGGGCCATTGCCTCACCGATGGGAAAGAGGCCCATCTCCAGTCCTTGGACAAAAAGGGTGAGGCCGACCACCACCAGAAGGGCGCCGAAAAGGACTTCGCCCATCTGCGGCAATGGCTGTTTCAGGACAACAATCTGAAAGAAGGCGATGACCAGAATAATGGGCAGCAGATCAGTAACGGCCTGCTTGAGTTTTTTCAGAATGATGGAGACGATCATTGCTTTCTCTTTAGAAGGTATTGCTTTGCCATTTAGAATACATTCTGTTCCAGTCCTTGAGCTGTTATCTGAGCATTGAATTGAGATGACGAGTTCAACTAAGGGTACTTGATTTTATAGATTTCTCCAAATTATTAAACATGTTTCAGTAGATCAACAGTAATCAACTAAAATAGGTGAGGGAATGCATGAAATCGTATCGTAAAGAATTGTGGTTTAATGTGCCGACACGGAGAGCTTTTCTTAATATTACGCTTCAGGTGCAAGCATGTTTATCCGAAAGCGGGATCTCCGAGGGGTTAATACTGGTGAATGTTGGCGATAGTCCTTTAACGGTTAACGATATTGTTACGCCTGTCGCCATGAATAAGAGATTGATTCCCTGAGTCAGAGATCCACTACGTGGATACAGTAGACACCGTAACCTAGAAGATATGCCGATTTCGCTTAACATCGCTCTGGCAATCCAAACATACGTGACGTAATGATTGACGGCCTGAGATCAAGCTTCGAAACAACATTATGGATTTTTGTACTTATACCCAACACTGTAAACAGATTGAATAAGCTCAAGTTCAGGTGAGACAATGGCAATTTTTTTCCGCAATTTTTTGATATGGCTGTCTATGGTCCTGTCACAGACAATACGATGGTCTGTGTAAATACGATCCATTAACTGGTCTCGGCTAAAAATTTGCCCTGGTCTACCAGCCAAAATGCTCAAAAGCTGAAACTCGACAGCTGTTAAATCCAGTGCTTTTCCCTCCAGGGTTGCAAGGTAGCAGTTCTCATCGAGGACCAGAGACTGATCTGTCTGGGCCGACTGGAGGCCTCGGCGTAAAACCGCTTTGACTCGTGCCACTACTTCCCGAGGACTGAAGGGCTTGCAGATATAATCGTCAGCACCGAGTTCCAGGCCAATCAGCCGGTCGATTTCTTCAGCTCGGGCGGTGACCATAATAATAGGCACATTGGAAAATATGCGAATTTCTTTGCAGATCTCCAGTCCATCTTTATTCGGCAGCATGAGATCAAGAAGAATAAGATCCGGAGCATTTTCTCTCACCCATGGGACCGCGAGCATCCCGTCCCCGAGACACTCTGTGGTATATCCTGCCTGCTGCAGATAATCACGATGTAAATCTGCCAGACGCTGTTCGTCCTCTACTATCAATATCTTCTGTTTCATCTGGTCGTTTTCTCAGGAAACTCTACGTAATGGTAGTTGGATTTTTATCCAGACTCCACCTAGTGGTGAACTGTCAGCATTAATTGTACCCTGATGGGCATCAACAATATTTTTACAAATCGCCAGGCCAAGCCCTGCTCCACCGGTATCTCGGTTACGAGATCCTTCAACCCTATACAAGCGATCAAAGAGTCTTGGTAATTGTGCCGGAGTCACCCCCGGCGATGAATCTTGAAAGTTGATAGAAACCAGTTCCTTACCGACCTCCAAATTGACCTTGATTTTCCCTGGGGCATCGGTGTAACGCAGGCTGTTTTCAAGCAAATTGGAGAACAACTGCTGGAGCCGATCGGGATCAGCAAGAAGAGAACAAGAATCGTCTATATTAAGATCTGTTATCAGCTCGAGTCCCTTTTGGCTCACTCTCTGTTCAAACAATTCGATCGTGCCAATTAAAATTCCTGCTGGATTGACCTCCACCCTTTTATAGTTCAATGCGCCAATATCGGACATTGTAAGTTCATAGAGATCATTGACTATTCTTTCCAGATGGATGATTTCTCCATGCAGGGCCGCGATTGTCTCCGGTCCAGGTTGCCTTATCCCATCTTGTAATGCTTCTACCTCCCCACGTAAGACAGCAAGAGGGGTGCGCAGTTCATGGGAGATATCAGCTACCCAAAGTTGCCTGTTTTTTTCGTTTTTCTCGAGAGTCATTGCCAAAATATTGAAATCATCAGAAAGACGGCCCAGTTCATCCCCTGTGGTAACCGGTATTCGTGTTTTGAAATGGCCGGCAATCAGTTTCCGTGTGCCATCCGTCAGCGAATTGATGGGGCGCAGCAGATGGCTGGTCACAGGAAAAGTGAGCAAAAGAGACAAACCCACCATCAAGATGGTTATCAGCACAAATGACTCGGTTTGTTGTTCGACAAAAAGAAGGTCTCCGGAATGGGACAGCTCCGTGAAAGGAATCAATCCCAGATATCCGATAGTTTCACCTTCGTGAGTGATAGACCGCATAGTAAGGTTTCTGCGAATAGCTTCATCAGGTGGGCCACCAATTACCCACTTCCTGTCAACATCAAAAAGAACGATTCTCGGTCCCAAATCCCTTGGGGCTCTGGGTGGCAAAATTCCCGGAGGTGACTGAGGAGGGGGAGATGGCAAAGCCATATCCTGTTCATGGCCACCTCTTTCTTCTACCGGTCGGTTGGGAGAAGTGTCTCTATGCATCTTTTGCCAAAGAGGGTGATTTTGTGCAACAAATTGCCAGCCGCCCTTATTGTCGTAATAGCCGGTTAACTGTACAGCGAGTCTATCCAACTGTTCCAGTTCCTGACTCTTGACGTAATTTAAAAAACCACGATCAAAGCTCCATTGCAAAAAGAAAAAAAAGCCTGCAGCGACGATTACGCTTGTCAGCAGGAGCGTCGCAAAGAGTTTGTGTCTGATTCTGAATTTCACAGAAGTCCCTTCGTTAAGTTAATCCCTTTCTCGAGATGATGAGAAAATGGATATGCTAAATTGCCTTTTCCTTCTGGGCGTATGTCTCATTGCCACTAATTAACCAACCATCACTCGATTGTTGGTCTCCATTGTCTTAGCTAAATTGGTTTATCTGCAAACAAGATACAGAGCAAATGTGGAAGAAATATGAACAGGCAGCTAAAAAAATAACATGGCTTCCTTAATTCTTCCACATTTTGAATCTATTCTTACAAAAGGCAGAAGTAAACCAGTTGGCAAGAGGTATAAAGTGGACCCCTGAGTCAAGACAATTATGCACTGAGTTTAAGCTACACATTCAATTTCAAACACAGCTGGTCGGCGCTGCCCCGGTTTAGCCTCTGCTGGTACTTCTGATATTGACTCCACGG
>Ga0180732_1000973_pt1 | contig 19724 bp, 14 predicted proteins | sample KR11_01MetaG_FD_148674 | JGI IMG/M metagenome (GOLD analysis project Ga0180732, IMG submission 148674) | Groundwater microbial communities from the Olkiluoto Island deep subsurface site, Finland - KR11_0.1 MetaG | ecosystem: Environmental > Aquatic > Deep subsurface > Groundwater | place...
AGTGATGCGCCTGCATAAGTTTTTGAAACAGTGGCTCTTCTGAAGATTGCACAGGACGAACTATGACATGGTTCACATTCAAAGTAACTCCTCCCTCATATTTGTAATATGAATCTTCTATCAGTTGTGGGAGGTGTTGTCCAGGATATAATGCAACTTGTCGATATTGTTTTGTAAGCGAGTTAGGATAAATTCACCCTGAACTTAAAACTTGTGCGGAGTGGAGTAAAAATCAAGGGGTGACGCCCTGATAATGGCGACTGTGGAGCCAGAATGTCTCCGACAGATTTCATTTCCTTTTTCAGCAGACAACTTGAGTTCCGGAAATTTTGTCATTACGCCAGAAATAGATCTGGTGACATTCACTTCTTGTTTGTAATATTGATAATTGATTCCAAATGAGAAAATTATACAAAAGGAGGGACTGATAATTAAAAGATAAAAATATCATTGGCAGGGGTGATTGAATGAGTGACTCACTTAAACTCTATTTTAGAAGGAACGACAAATGACAGAGACTTTTGTAGAAGTTGACAAAAAAGTGGCAGAAGCATTTTTCGTAAAAAAACATATTTATCTAACATCAGGAGAACTCATATGAGACAGATGTCCGCGATATTGATGTTCCTTGTAATTCTGATTTACTCCATGCAGGCATACGCAAAGCCCGTGACCCGTTATGACGCAGCCAGTCAAACGTGCCGGGTACTCAGCGACGGACCGCTGGAGTGGGACAGTCAGGCCTGGGGGGAAGGAGGCAAGACATTCAAAACCAGCTGCCGGAGTTGCCATAACAGCCACAACGATAAAAGCGCACCCTTCCTCTGGTCAGAGTCGAAAGGCCAGGATGCCTGGAACAGAGTCTTCGCAACCCGTTATCCCAAATGTGCTCAGGATGGTTCCTGGAATGGAATCAACGATGAACAGCTGCGCAAGGTCAACGACTACCTCTGGCGCTGGGCAAACAACGTCAAAGCAAACATCTGCCGTGGCTGAAACTAACCTCTCTTTCCCAGGTTGGGAAACATAGCAGGCGATTCCACTCACGGCCCACGACAAGACCTCCAGCCCGATTACCAATCAGGCTGGAGGTCTTGTCTTTTGTACCAATCTGACCTCAATCCAGACGCGATCCACAAGGGGAAAACAGGCTGACGATCAAGGGTTGACCCAGTCAATTGTGATGGCGGAGCCAGAATGGACGTAAGGAGTTGAAGAATTCACAGAGAATATTTTGTTTTATCAATAATTCTCCATTCTTCTTGAGAATTACCCCTCTTGCTGGTACACAATAGAATTGTGCTGAATTTTTCGTTAGTTGATTGACAGATGGCATCCCCTTATTTTCTTTCTGGTTATCATCCAAAACAGGGAGATAAGCAGAACTATACAATTACTTGTTGGGGCCGTTGACGCTATTTCCGATATGGATGCTGTCGCCAGCCCCAACAAAACCGCTTCACTTGGATAAACCAGTGATCGAGCCAAAAAAGATAAAAACATGGAATATAACGAAAAGGATTTTCCATATTACAATGAATTTGAGAAGCGAGGTGAAGATTATGTTCGTCAGACATTTACTTCATTTCCAGATCGTAATGATTCAGTAGCTAGATCTGCTCGTTCTTGGCTTGAAATGAAACTAGTAGAACGAGAGGTTGCAGCCGCTTCCAAACGTGATGCACGTGAGGAAGAAACTCTTGCTATTGCCAAAGAGGCTAATTCAATCGCGCGATCACAAGCAGCCTCAGCTTCTCGGGCTGCTCGATATGCCATGTATGCTGCAATAATTGCAGCTATTGCTGCAATATCAGCTAATAAAGACCAGATAAATGAACTCATAAAATTTATCGTGAAATAAAGTTATCCCCAACCAGCACATTCACCGGACGAGCCGGTGATGTGCACGTTCATGGCGACTGCGTCGCCATGAACCGCGGTGCTGACTTCGTCAAGCTCCTTGCCCTGGCGCCTTGCGCCAGAACAAGGAGCTTGACCTGACACCGTGACCATCACAACCAAGCTGCGCTTGCTTGCGCTGCCCACGGTGCAGGTCAGCACCGCGGTTAGGTGGCCCAGTCCTCATTGGAAGTCTTATGCCGAAACGAAGCAACGCATTCCAGCAAGTAGTGACCCTTCTTCACGAGCAGTTCGCCAGTGATGGAACAGTCACCGAGTCCAAGTTTCTGCCTGATTCCAGAACTGGCAAGCTCCGGGAAGTCGACATCGTCATCGAATCTCAAGTCTCTGAATACCCCATTCTATTGAGTGTTGAATGCATCGATCACAACCGCCCCGCAACCGTGGAATAGATAGAACGCGTGTCCGCCAAGCATTTAGACCTTCCTACCGACAGGCTTGTTCTCGTGTCCCGTTCCGGCTTCAGCCGTGAGGCTCAACGTAAAGCAGACGCCCTCAACATCACAACTCTCGCGCTCGCCAGCGCGAAAGCCACAGACTGGACATGCCTTGTTGGAAAATTACCTGCGATAGGTGTCGAAACCTTGCAATCCAACTATCACGGGTTCATCGTCTTTCAATCGAGCAAAGGTCAGGAGGCGCTTGCCGCTCCGCGCGATTTGACTCTTCACAATGAGACCGGAACTACTCATGTTCTCTTCGGTGTGCTACTCGACTACCTAGTCACCTTGCCTGAGGTCGGAGCAGTCTTCCTTGACCATATGAAGACCACGAACAAGACGGAGAATACCTTCACACTTGTGTATGATTTCCCGGAGCCGATGCTGTGCATCGGTCCGGCGGGCGATAGTCTCGTCGTCCAGTCACTACGAGTCGTGTTCTCCGCAGAAAGAGCAATGATGCCTGTCCCCCTGACTCATGGCGCAATGCGCGGGGCCGGCCTGGCATATGGTGAAGCCGCTGCTGCATCGGGTCGACTCCGGGTAGCTGTTGTCGAAAGGCCAGGAGAATCGCCTGTTGTCGAAATCAAGAAGCAGGATGGGAAGGAATGGAAGAGTCTCGTGAGCGCCGATTTAAAGACGCCCGGCATTGTTTTCAGATACGGGGCAGCTACTTAATCCTTCCATCGAGTGGACGTTGTTGATATTTTCAGTTTTCGCTCTACGCTGCCACCATGCCCACATAGATGTTTTCGGATTACTTCGAAAGAAAAAGGGCTGCGGGATAACCCACAACCCTCAAGAATTCATATCTGTTATGAAGCGGCAGGGAGGAGTATGCCTGCGTCCTGCCACCTTTTTTCCTCAACCCTCCTGGGCGCGGATAAGAAGCAGGGGGCGATCCACTCGTTGCATGATACCCGCAGCCACACTGCCGTAGAAAACCCGGCCCAGACCGCTGCGTCCGTGGCTGGCAACGGCAATCAGATCAGCATTTTCCTGAGTGGCAACAGTCAAGATTGCTTCAACCGGCGGGCCTTGTATGATCGTCGTGCTTACCTTGAGACCCTGTTGTTCCAGTTTCGTCTGTACTTCCTGGAGATACGACTTCGCAATTTTGGTCTGCTCCACCATGTCGTCATCCTTATATCCTATGACCGAAGTTGCCATTGCCCCGGGGTTGACAAGTTTCTCCTCAATACTGGTGAGCAGAATAATCCTTGCCCCTAGTTTATTGGCCATTTCCTCGACATGACTTAAAATTGCTTCAGCGCGTTTGGATCCATCAAGAGGTACTAATATGGTTTTGTACATGGCTGACTCCTTTTCCATTGCTTCTCGACAATGGATGAAAAGTTGATCCCGTTGCGACGGATTTTCTTTGCCCTTTTAACTTCATAACTCGCTGTTCTTCTATTTCAGGTTACACCTTTTTCCTTTTTTCTCAAAAAATTTTATTGTTAACAGCACAGCAGACTCTCCATTCCCATCTTCACAATTTTCCTTTTCTCGGTGATCCTGTCGATCCGCAACTACTCTTTTTGAAAGAGATCCCGAGGGATCTGCCCGTTCATTGTTTACAACAATAAAGAACTGTTCCTTCCATTTTGTAAGGTTTTCTCCATTTTCAGTACCTCCTTCCCTGTTTCCCCACTCGACCTGTTCTGACCCATAACTCCCTGTAATCAGATATCAATAATCAATATTCACCTGCTGGCATCCTTCTTGCTCTTCTCTGTTTAAAGAAAGTCCATAAACACCCCTTGGTATCAGGAAGGAGAAAAGGCATGGAAGCATTACTTGCAGATCGACAGGAACAAGTTCACCGCACCGGTGAACAGCCATTTACCCTGGTATGCAACAAAGACAGTCTGGCCGGAGCGGTGAGCCAGCGGGCCTGTGTCTTCTGCGGATCACGGGTGGTGCTTTACCCAATTGCCGACGCCCTGCATCTGGTACATGGGCCCATAGGATGTGCGGTCTATACCTGGGATATCCGCGGCGCCCTTTCCTCCGGCCCGGAGCTGCATCGGCTCTCCTTTTCCACCGACCTCCAGGAGCGCGACGTCATCTTTGGCGGAGAGGAAAAACTATACCGGGCCCTGATTGAGCTCATTGACCGTCATAGCCCAAAAGGCGCCTTTGTCTACTCCACCTGTATCGTCGGCATCATCGGCGACGACCTGGAAGCGGTCTGCAGGCGGGTGGAGGCGGAGAAAGGAATCCCGGTGATTCCGGTGCAGTCCGAAGGATTCAAGGGTAACAAGCGAGATGGATATACGGCTGCCTGTAACGCCATGGCCAGGATCATCGGCACTGGCGACACCGCCGGTATCTCCCCTTATTCCATCAATATCCTGGGGGACTTTAATCTGGCGGGCGAGATCTGGATGATCCGTGAATACTTTGAACGTATGGGGGTGCAGGTTGTTGCCAATATCACCGGCGACGGCAGGATTGCTGATCTTGCGCGGGCGCACGGGGCGGCACTGAACGTGGTGCAGTGTTCCGGTTCCACCATGGATCTGGCCAAGATAATGGAAGAACGATATGCAATCCCCTCCATCCGCGTCTCCTATTTCGGGATTGAGGATATGGCCCAGTCTCTCTATGACGTGGCCGAGCATTTCGGTGACCCGGAGATGCTGGAGAAGACCAGGAAACTGGTCAAGGAAGAACTGGCCCGGGTTGTACCGCAGTTGCAGAAGTACAGAGAGGTCCTGGCCGGCAAGAAGGCGGCCATTTATGTCGGTGGCTCATTCAAGGCTTTTTCTCTGGTCAAGGCCTTTCGTCTTCTCGATATGCAGGTGGTGATGGTGGGTTCTCAGACCGGCACCGAACAGGAATATCGGGAACTGGCCGAGATTACCGATCCCGGCACGATCATTGTCGATGATGCCAATCCCCTGGAGCTCACCTCCTTTCTTGAGGAAAAAGAGGTGGATATCCTGGTGGGCGGTGTCAAGGAGCGACCTATTGCCTACAAACTGGGTGTGGGTTTCTGCGATCATAACCATGAACGTAAAGAGGCCCTGGCCGGCTTTCAGGGGATGCTCAACTTTGCCGAAGAGGTCTATTCCTCGGTAATGAGTCCGGTCTGGCGCTTTGCCATGCGGACCAAAGCCAAGGATCTTGTGACAGAAACCAGCAAGACCATTGTTAAAGGGTAAATAAAAGTTTTCCAAGAGGTTCATTAGATAAAGGAAGAGTGCCATGTCAAAGAATCCTCCCAATTATATCTCCACCACTAATGCCTGTAAGCTTTGCACCCCGCTTGGGGCCTGTCTGGCCTTCAAGGGAATCGAGGGTGCTGTCCCCTATCTGCATGGATCACAGGGCTGCGCCACTTATATGCGGCGCTATATTATCAGCCACTACAATGAACCCATTGATATTGCCTCCTCCTCGCTCTCTGAGAAGAATGCCATCTATGGGGGGGGGCCAAACCTGAAAATGGGTCTGGTCAATGTAACCCGGAAGTATCAGCCCAAGCTCATCGGCATTGCCACCACCTGTCTGACCGAGACCATCGGCGACGATGTGGGCAGGTACCTCCATGAGTTTCATCGGGAAACCGTGGGCACCATGCCGATCATGGTTCGAGTCTCCACCCCCAGCTATAACGGTACCCACATGGAAGGATTTCATGCCGCCGTGACAGCTGTGGTGGAGCAACTGGCCGAAGGTGGTGAGGCGGTTGGGGGGAAGATCAACCTGTTGCCGGGATTTATCTCGCCTGCCGACAAGCGTTATCTTTCTGAAATACTGGATGATTTTGGACTGGACGTCACGATTTTACCAGATCTCTCTGATACCATGGATGGCCCGGCCACCAGTAAGTATGACAAGATTCAGCCCGGCGGTACCCCTCTGGCTTCCATTGCCACTATGGGTCGGGCCACCGCCACCATCGAATTTGGCCGAACCCTGCATGGGAAGACCGCAGGTGCACTCCTTGAACAAAAACATGGCGTGAAGCGCATTAGCCTTGGCGTGCCCATTGGTATTGAAGAAAGTGATCTCTTTTTTGCTTCCTTAAGCACGCTCAGTGGTCGACCCATTCCCGAGAAGCATGCTCAGGAACGGGGGCGGTTGGTGGACAGCTACATTGACTGCCACAAGTATATCTTCGGGAAAAAAGCCATCGTTTACGGTGAAGAGGATCTGGTAGTGGCCCTTACCGCCTTTCTGGCCGAGATTGGTGTCGTGCCCGTACTTTGCGCCTCCGGCGGCAAGAGCGGCAAGCTGGCCGCAGCCATCAAGGAAACAACCGGAGATATTCTGGCAGAGCAGCCCCAGGTTTTTGAGGGCATGGACTTTTTCGATATCAGCGAAATGGCTGAGAGCCTGGCCCCGGATCTGCTCATCGGCCATTCCAAAGGCTATCCCCTGGCCAGAAAACTGGAAATTCCTCTGATCCGGGTGGGGTTTCCCATCCATGACCGGATGGGTGGTCAGCGGATTCTTCATCTCGGTTACCGGGGAACCCAGTCCCTTTTTGATCAGGTGGTCAACGCGACCCTGGCCAGGAAGCAGAGTGATTCGCCGGTTGGCTATAGCTATATGTAATGTGTGAGGTGTTGAGGTGGATAGTCTGTAGCTGTTGAGCTCAAAGACTAAAAACCTTCAGACTAAAAGACTATCAGGAGCGTATCATGACTATTGATTATAATCGGCATCCCTGTTTCAACCCCAAGGTTCAGGGCCAGTTCGGTCGGGTGCACCTGCCTGTGGCCCCCAAATGCAATATCAAGTGCAACTACTGTAACCGCAAGTATGATTGCGTCAATGAGTCACGCCCAGGGGTGACCTCCACCATCCTCTCACCGGAACAGGCCCTGGTCTATATGGGCAAGGTGCTGGAGGCGGAACCGCGCATCAGTGTGGCCGGTATTGCCGGCCCTGGTGATCCCTTTGCCAACCCGGATGAAACCCTTGGCACCATGCAGCTTCTGCGCAAGAACTATCCGGAGCTGATCCTCTGCCTCTCCACCAATGGCCTGGGCCTGTATCCATATATTGATGAGGTGGCGGATATCGGGGTCTCCCATGTGACGGTGACAGTCAATGGCATTGATCCCCTGGTTACCAAAAATATATATGGCTGGGTGCAGGATGGCAATATCTCCTATCACGGTGTTCAGGCGGCAGAGCTGCTTCTGGCGCGGCAGTTGAAGGCCATTGAAAAACTCAAACAACGAGGGGTGATCGTCAAGGTTAACTTTATTGTCGTACCCGGAGTCAATGATCATCATGTGGAAGAGACGGCCAAGTTCATGGCCGGAATGGGTGTGGATCTCTTTAATTGTATGGCCCTGTTGCCCAATGAAGGCACGGTCTTTGCCGATGTTGTCGAGCCCGATAAAGAAACGATGACCAGGTTGCGCGGCGCCGGCGAAAAACATCTGCCGCAGATGCGCCACTGTAAGCGTTGCCGGGCCGATGCCGTGGGACTCTTGGGCGCTGACCGCTCCGGAGAGATGGCCGGATGCCTGAACGCCTGTGCCTCAATGCCTGCAAGTCCAGGGAATATGCGTCCGTATGTGGCGGTGGCCAGTATGGAGGGAATGCTCGTCAATCAGCATCTGGGCGAGACCAGCCGCTTTATGATCTGGGAACAGAACCCTGACAAGACCTTCCGCCTTGTTGAAGAGCGTCCGGCGCCCATTCCCGGCAGTGGCATTGGCCGCTGGCAGGCCATGACCCGTATTCTTTATGACTGCCGCGCTGTGCTGGTCAGTGATATGGGTGAGACTCCCCGCGAGATCCTGCAAAAACAGGGGATAGAACCGATTACCATGTCAGGGTTTATTGATATGGGACTCAAGGCGATTTACAGTGGCGAGGGCATGTCCAAACTGAAACGGCGGGAGAAAAAGAGTTGTGGCAGTGGACACTGTCAGGGGACGGGAACTGGTTGCGGCTGATCCCCTTTCATTCGACCATGCCCGGCAACTGCATAAAGGGGCAGATCTTTACCCTTACCCTTTATGCAGTTGCCGTCGAGGAACATGATCCACCCCCACAAGACACTGAGAAATTCCAAAAATGTGCTTACAACTGTATAAATATTTCAAATTTGTAAAACATCAAACACGGCAAGCATAGTAACATCCTGAAGATATAGCAATTACTTTCTTGGTATGCTTATTGCTACGAACCTTCCAAGTGCCATCATGGCACGCACAGCCACTCGGCGATACTTGGGAGAAATCATGAATCACCATCACACCCCAGCACCAATACCTGCTCTCGCCTCCAGCCCGCTGGAGACCCTGAAAATTCAGGCCCTTTCCGAAATCTGCCAGCTCATCGGCGAGGCCGTACATCTCGACACCGCCCTGGCCATGGTCTTTCAGGTCCTTCACGAGATCCTGCGCATGGACAGAGCCACTCTGGTTCTCCTTGACCCGCACAGACAGAGGCTGGAAATCAAGGCATCCTACGGCCTGACCATTGAAGAGGAACAGCGGGGGATCTACGGACTCTCCGAGGGGATCTGCGGCCAGATCTTTCAGACCGGATCGCCCTGCATCGTCCCGGACATCAACAGCGAACCCCTGTTCCTCAATCGTACAGGCGCCAGGACAACCATCACCAAAGACAGGCTCTCGTTCATCGGCGTGCCGGTTCTCATGGCCCAGCACCCGGTGGGAGTCCTCACAGTTGACCGACTCTTCGGACCTGAAATATCTTTCAAGGAAGACATCAGTTTTCTGAGTATCCTGGCCACGCTCATCAGCCAGTTCATCGCCCTGCACCAAGCCATCAACCGCAAGGAAAAACGATTGGTGGAAGAAAACCGCTCACTGAAAGCTGAACTGCACGGCCGCTTCAACCGCCATTATATCATCGGTCAGTCGCGCCCCATGCAGGAGGTCTTTGCCACCATTGAAAAAGTGGCTCCCAGCCGGGCTACGGCACTGCTCCTGGGAGAATCGGGAACCGGCAAGGAACTGGTGGCAAGGGCCATCCATGAGGCGAGCCCCAGAAGGGATAAAAACTTTATCAAGATAAACTGCGCGGCCCTCCCTGAAAACCTGCTGGAGAGCGAACTTTTCGGGCACGAGAAAGGGGCATTTACCGGTGCCACTGCCAGCCGCGCCGGACGCTTTGAGTTGGCTGACGGCGGCACCATCTTTCTCGACGAGATCGGTGAACTGCCGCTTTCCCTCCAGGCCAAACTTCTCAGGGTCCTCCAGGAGCGCCAGTTTGAACGTCTGGGCGGCACCAGGACACTGAAGGTCGATGTGCGCATCATTGCCGCCACCAATGTGAACCTTAGCGATGCCGTGGCCAACGCTACCTTTCGTAACGACCTCTACTATCGCTTGAATGTACTGCCCTTTCATCTTCCCCCCTTGCGGGAACGCAAGAGCGACATCCCGATCCTGCTCAACCACTTCCTGCGCGCCAGCAATGAACGGAATGGCATGGAGGTGGAGTTATCTCAGGAGGTTCTCGACTTCCTGATGAACTACAAATGGCCGGGAAATGTACGGGAACTGCAAAATCTCATTGAACGCTTGGTTATTTTGACCGACAAGAGTATTATTTATAAGAGTGATCTTCCTCAAGAGATGATGAAAACCTTGCCTCAGGATACAACACTTACTTCCCCTGCAAGGACAGCGCCCACTGATCATGCTCTTGACTCCATCGTAGTCGGCAACCAGCACCCGGCCCTCCACTCCTTGGAAGACCTGGAACGGACCGAGATCAAGGCCGCCCTGATGAGAAATGGCTGGGTCCAAGCCCGCGCTGCCCGGGAGCTGGGTCTGACCCAGCGCCAGATTGGCTATCGGATCAAAAAATTCAAGCTCGACAGGCCGGAATTTGCCCTGAGCCCATGGAATGAAAAAACATAGAGACCATGTAGGGCTTGAACTCTTTTCAAGATATTGAAAAAAACAGGATCAAAACCATGAATCTCCTGAATCAAAAGTCCATCTTTACGTCCATGCTGCAAGATGGCCCCTTTGCTGTGGGCGAACTGCCCCCCTTTGCCCATCCATTTTCCAGAGAGTCCAAGAACTGGGTGAGCAATCTGCAGGGGGATCAACTGCTGAAGACCAAATATCGCGCCGTTCGCAGTCAGATCTTCGACTTTCTGGGGATCAGCAGCTTTGATGAGATCCTGATCCTGATCCATGACCGCAAACTCCGTAAAAAGACGGCGGAACGCTCCCGTATCCTTTTAGGAAATATGTTCGGCCTGGACAGTACCATCCATGACATCGGCCGTTACCTGTACGACTATGCCCGCACAGCCGATGACGTGGTCAACTCCCTGCGCGCCAAGGTCCTGGCCCCCTATCGCTCTCATATTGAGACCACAAATGAGATCGAAACCACTCATGATCCGGTGGATCTATTGCTCATCATTTTTGACGATCGTTTTCACCGCAAGGCCCGCTTTGAGGCCAAGCGCAAGCTGGTACTCATGAATCTTGCCGGCTCCATTGATCAGCGGGAACGGGAGACCGTTATCGAGACCAAGTTTTCCAATTTTCTTCGTTTTTTGAATGCCCATGTCTGGAGCCCCAGTCTCAAGATTGGCGAGCTGGAGATCAAGTATCTCCACAGCCATCACCAGCCAGAGGACTTCAGTTGCCGGGAAGTGAACGTTCTCTCTGAAGAGCAGGCCCGAGCACTGACACCCACCTCCGGAGAGAAACTGACCCTGATCAAGCGCCGCCGTTTTCTCAGCCAGGAGAGAGAGGTGCCGATCTACGTCACCATCAGGAAAAAACCTCCGGCAGCCAAAGTCCTGAAGCTGTTGCGTAAAAATGAAAAAAATCCAGCTGTGGCCGTTGATGATGAACTGGGGTTAATGGCGGTCCTCAACTCGGTGGGTGATGTCAAATGCTTTATCCGCCACCTGACCCGCAGCGCGGTACAGGCAGGATCGCTCATGACACTCGAGGATATCTCCGACACCCTGACTGGTGGTCAGTACGGGAGCACGGCCATGGGAAGCTCCAACAAGACCCCGATGTTGAAATTTTTTGCCAGACTGGGGGGAATACGGGTGGAATTCATCATCCACACCAACCGCTCCTATCTCAACTATATTTACCAGCGGGATGTTGCCCATGACGAGTATGAGGTCAAGCGGATCTTCGACACCGGTGTGGCGGATTTCCTTTTTCCCGGTGATATCTATCGGCTGAAGATGGATGAGATTCGCACCGCCCAGATCAATTTATTCCGCAAACAGATCGAAGGAAACTAAAGAGGTCTGCCATGACTCCAAATTTTCACGGCATTATTGACTCCACCCTACGGGAAGGCGAACAGACGCCTGGGGTGAACTTCAGCCAGGAGCTACGGTACGAGATTATTACTCAGATATCCCAGGTAGGAGTGGAAGAGATTGAACTGGGTGTTGCTTCCGAAAAAAACAGCCATCTTCAGGATCTTTTTACCTTTGCCAGGAAGACAAGCAAAGGACGGCAACGTCTGGGGCTCTGGTGCCGCTGCCATGATGGGGATATCGCTTTTGCCGCAAGCTGCAGGCCGGATGTCCTGTCTCTGTCGATTCCGGCCTCAGATCTGCACATCAGTCAGCGTCTGCAAAAAGACCGGGCCTGGATCCTGCGCACCCTGCGTCAGGCCGTTGCCCAAGCCAGGACATTTGGTATTCCTTTTATATCCCTTGGGCTTGAAGATGCGACCCGGGCCGATCCAGAGTTCCTCTGTTTACTGGCCAAGACCGCTGCCGAGTGCGGGGTGCAGCGCCTGCGGCTGGCCGACACCGTGGGTATCGGCTCCCCTGCCACCATCACAAAAATGGTGCAAATGCTCCTGCAGGAATCAGGGCTTCCCTGCGGGATCCACACCCATAATGATTTCGGCATGGCCACGGCAAATGCCATAGCTGCCCTTGAGGCCGGAGCATCCTGGATCGATGCCACCGTCCTCGGCCTTGGCGAACGGGCAGGCAACTGCCGCCTGGAAGAGGCTGTCGCCTTTCTCTGTTTGCAGAGAGGGATGGAGCACTATCAGATCAGCCGCCTGCCCGCGCTCTGCCAGACCGTCAGCAAGGCCGCAGATATCGCCATCGCCAGAAACCATCCTGTCATTGGTGAGGCTATCTTTACCTGCGAAACAGGCCTGCACCTCCAAGGCCTGACCGTCAATCCCAACACCTATGAGCCTTATTCTCCAGAGAAGGTCGGCGCCAGCCGTAAAATGCGCTTTGGTCACAAAAGCGGCAAACGGGCCCTCTGCAACCATCTGCACGCCCTCGGCCATCCCATTGATGACAGCAAAGCCGAAGCACTCTCCATAGAGCTTCGGAGCCTGACAGGCCTTCCAGTACAGGGCCTCAGCGATTCCGAACTGCTGCGCCTGGCAGCGCGGTAACGACACCTCCGCGCCTCAACCGGAAAGCAAGGCTCTGGCGTTCCCCACCTGCTTCGTAGCTACATCGTGTCGATAATAGCATTGAAGGTCGGACTGGGACGCATGGCCCGGGTGATCTTTTCATAATCCGGATGGTAATAGCCGCCGATATCCACGGGATGGCCCTGGGCCTGTACCAGTTCAGTTACGATCTTATCCTCACCTGCGGTAAGCTCTGCGGCAATCTTACTGAACCGTGTCTGCAGTGCGGCGTCCTCGGTCTGCGCTGCCAGGCATTGCGCCCAGTACAGGGCCAGGTAAAAGTGACTGCCGCGGGTGTCCAGTTCGTTGACCTTGCGCGAGGGTGACCGCCTGTTTTCCAGGTGCATGCCGATGGCCTGATCCAGGGTCCTGGAAAAGAGGGCAGCGGTCTTATGATTGAAGGTGACGGCTATATGCTCAAAAGAAGGAACCAAGGCACAGAATTCACCTAAAGAATCCCAGCGCAGATGCCCTTCTTTGAGGAGTTGCTGGACGTGTTTCGGGGCAGAGCCGCCTGCCCCGGTCTCAAACATGCCGCCGCCATTCATCAGCGGGACGATAGAGAGCATCTTGGCACTGGTCCCCAGCTCAAGAATCGGGAAGAGATCGGTAAGGTAATCGCGCAGGACATTGCCGGTCACTGAGATCGTATGCTCCCCATTCCTGATCCGCTCCAGCGAGAAACGCATGGCCTCAACAGGAGTCATGATCCGGATATCGAGGCCGCTGGTGTCGTGCATGGGCAGGTAAGTCGTGACCTTGGCGATGATCTGGGCATCGTGGCCCCGATTTTCATCGAGCCAGAAAATCGCCGGAACACCGGATACCCGTGCCCGAGTGACAGCCAACTTGACCCAATCCTGGATCGGGGCATCCTTGGCCTGGCAGGCCCTGAAGATATCGCCTGTTTCTACGGTTTGTTCCAACAGGGTTGTACCGGCGCTGTCAACCAGACGGATGATCCCGCTGCCCGGTGCCAGAAAGGTTTTGTCGTGCGAACCGTATTCCTCGGCCTTCTGCGCCATCAGGCCGACATTATCAACGCTGCCCATGGTTGCCGGGTCAAAGGCCCCGTTCTGATTGCAATCATCAATGACTTTCTGATAGATGCTGGCGTAGCAGCGATCCGGAATCATGGCGATGGTGTCGTGGAGTTGATCGTCTGCTCCCCACATGCGGCCGCCGTCACGAATAACCACCGGCATAGAGGCGTCGATGATCACATCATTGGGCACATGGAGGTTGGTGATACCCTTGCTGGAGTCCACCATGGCGAGCTTGCAGCTCTTCTGGTAGACCGCCTCGATGTCTGCCTCAATTTCCGCACGTTGTGCCTCAGACAGGTTCACGATCTTGGCCAGCAGGTCGCCGAAGCCGTTGTTGACATTGACGCCCAGTTCCTTGATGACAGCGGTATGCTTGGTGAAGACATCCTGGAAGAAAACGGTGACGCAATGACCGAACATGACCGGGTCGGAGACCTTCATCATGGTGGCCTTGAGGTGCAGGGAGAGTAGGACGCCCTCCTTTCTTGCCGCCGCGATCTGCTCGCTGTAAAAAGCGCGAAGGGCGCGGACGTTCATCACCGAGGAGTCGACAACCTCGCCTGCGAGAAGCGAAGTTTTCTCCTTGAGGACTGTGGTCGCACCATCATTGCCTACAAATTCAATGCAGACATCACAGGCGCGCTCGACGGTGATTGATTTTTCGCTGCCGTAGAAATCACCTTCGGTCATATGTGCGACCCGTGACTTGCAATCGGCAGACCAGAGTTTCATCAGACGATGCGGATTCTTCTGGCCGAACTTCTTGACCGAGACTGCGGCCCGCCGGTCAGAGTTGCCTTCACGCAGGACCGGATTAACGGCACTGCCCAGCACCTTTGCATATCTGGCGTGCACGGTCTTCTCGGCCTCAGTTTTTGGGTTCTGGGTATAATCAGGAATGGCATAGCCCTGTAACTGCAACTCCTTGATCGCCTCTAACAGCTGGGGAACCGAGGCGCTGATGTTGGGCAGCTTGATGATATTAGTTTCGGGCTGTTTGGCGAGGTGACCCAGTTCCGTGAGATCATCGGGGAGGCGTTGCTCCTCGCTCAGATAGTCGGGAAAGTTGGCGATGATCCGTCCGGCCAGCGAAATATCTTTCTGCACAAGGTCAATACCTGACCCCTTGGTATATGCCTGAAGGATGGGGAACAGGGAATAAGTCGCCAGAGCGGGCGCCTCGTCGATTGCCGTATAGATGATCCGTGGTGTGGCCATATGGGCTCCTTGGTTGTTTCGCAGGTGACTGCAGAATTTGTAAGTAGCAGTAGGTAATTGTTCAGAGTATTCAGGTTGACAGGGGATGTCGCTTGGCTTTAAACGACGTCTCATTGCTAAAAGATGCGCCTGGCCTCTGAATTCCACTGTTGCAGAGGCGGCCGTTCTTGATGACTGCCACTGCGCTACGCCAGGAGCGCAAGATGGTGAGAAAATAGCATATCCTGGTCGGGATTGCAAATATCATCTCCGCTGAAACCCCGGCGTCAAGCAACCTGAAGCTGCTTCTTGCGAAATGTCGTTAGGACGATTATACAACAGGAAGCTTAGCTTGGATCAAGCATACACACTAAAAAAGCTGCCCTGCCAGATTTGGGAAAAGGCAAGGGCAACCGAGACGGAACACCCTGACGCGCAGGCTTGAGCACTTACATATCTTCATTATTCAGAAAAACAGCACTGTTTGTTAGTGCAAAAAAACAATATCTTAAAAACGAATCCACGTTTTCCCCATGCACATCGAATGGCTCCGGCCGACCTTCTCTTACACCTTCCTTATTGTGGGCGAGATACTCTTTCTCCTCGCCCTGCTGCACATGGTGTATCAGCGTCGCACCCCAACCAGCATGATCTCCTGGCTGCTGGCGATTATATTGCTGCCGTATCTCGCCGTTCCACTCTACTTCATCCTCGGTTCACGCAAGCGCGTCAATTCCAAGACAAAATCGATGTTCAGCCTCCGTTCGGTCAAGGATCTTCCCTTGGCAGAGGCCAATCCCATTGACCGCGTCCTGCGCGGTAACGGCATACCGGGCACCACCCGGGGAAACCGTTTTGAACTCTATGCAGACGGAGTCCTGGCCTATACCGCATTGATGCGGGAGATAGACAAGGCCCGGGAATGCATCTTCATCAGCACCTATATTTTCAATAACGACGAGGTGACCTCCCAGATTATCAAGGCATTAATCAGGAAGGCTGAAGAAGGGATAACGGTCAACCTGCTCCTCGATTCGCTCGGCTCATTTCCTCTCTACTGTTTCCAGCACCCCTTTAAAAAACTCCGCCAGGCCGGGGCCACGGTCTCTTTTTTTATGCCCATCCTGCAGATGCCGCTGCGGAACTATATCAACCTGCGCAACCACCGGAAGATCTTCCTTTTTGACCGCCGCATTGTCCTGACCGGCGGCATGAATCTCTCAGCCGAGTATCTGGGACCACTCCCTGACCCCAGGCGCTGGAACGACCTGCTCTTTCTCATCGAAGGGCCGGCAGTCTTTCATTACCTGGACATCTTCGCCTCAGACTGGGCCTATGCCTCCGGTCACCCTGGAACGCGTAACACCAGGCCGGGTAAACGAAGAAAGGTGAAGACTCCGGCCATGGGCTGTAACACCACGCCAATCGCACTGGACACCGTTCCCCCGGATTATGGCGACACCGAAATCCAGGTCGTACCTTCCGGACCTGACATTGACGGAGACGCCCTCTTTGAGGCGCTAATCTGCGCCATATACAACGCTACAGAACGGATATGGATCGTCACCCCCTACTTCGTCCCTGCGACCTCTCTGCAACAAGCGCTGATCATCGCCCATCACAAAGGGGTCGATGTTAAACTGATTACCCCTTATGAATCCAATCATTTTCTGGCCAACGTGGTGCGCAGCAGTTACATGCGGGAATTAATGGAAGCCGGAGTGGAGGTCGCCCTGTACAAAGGCCCCTTGCTCCACGCCAAAGCTATCCTTTTTGACGATTCAAGCGCCATGCTCGGTTCCGTCAACATTGACAATCGCAGCCTGTTGTTGAATTACGAGGTGGTCAGTTTCGCCTACTCCGATTCCATCATCTCAGCGGTGAGCGGATGGATGGAGAAACTCCTGCAGGACTCACAGCATGAAATGAAACCGGCCGGTACCATGCAGCGACTGGCCGAAAACCTGATGCGGATCATCGCGCCGCAGTTGTAAAATCAGTAAGAACCGAGTAGCGTAACAAACCGTTTTTATCAAACAACCTTGCCAGTCTCGTAAAAAGTCATCTTTGGGGATGGCTAAGCAAAAATCGTCAAATGCAAGGTGCGCACATTTCGAGGAATGAGGCGTACTTAAGTACGCCGCAGTGTCGAGAAAATGTGCGGCAACGCAGCAGTTGGCGACTTTTTGCAACGCCATCAACCTTGCCATACAACATGGTGAATATATTCATCAAACAACAGACGTTTGGAGACAAGCGAATTTCCATTCAACCACCCAGCACCAGGACTCCGCTATCCATTAAGATCGCCATGCTGGTCTATAGACTGGCATGGAATATTGCCATCCCTTTTCTCCGTCGTAATCACCGACTGCATCACGGTTTCAGCCAACGTACCTTAGAGGAGATGCCGGCTCCTGCCGATCTCTGGATCCAGGCAGCCTCGGTTGGAGAATCATTTCTGGCAGGGGAGGTTCTCAGAAAACTTGATCCGGCCGGACCAATCCGGGTGCTCCTGACCACCTATACCAGTCAAGGCATGGAGATCTTGGAAAAGTCCCGAAATGAGGCCATGCAGCAAAGCGGCAAACTCACCATTCACACCGCCTACTTCCCTTTTGATCATCCCGGCCTCATGACCAGGGCCGTGACCGCCATCCGGCCAAAGGTTATGCTGCTGCTGGAAAGTGAATTATGGCCCGGCCTTCTGGCAAGCTGCAGACAGCACGGAGTAAAGGTCCTGGTGGCAAACGGCAGGATGACTGCAAAGAGTTTTAGCCGCTATCGTATCTGGCCGTCATTATGGCGCTACTTGAGGCCAGAGAGAATTCTCGCCATATCCAACGATGATGCCTCACGTTTTGCCACCCTCTTTGGCATGGATGCAGTGGAGGCCGTGCCGAATATCAAATTTGACCGTATTAGTAAGCAAAGCGCTGAAAATACTACGACCAATCCCCTGGCCTATATTTTTCCACCCGACACGACGGCAACAGCCAAACTGCTGGTCATGGGTTCGGTGAGAGAGGAAGAAGAAGCAGATATCATCAAGCTGATCTGTCACATCAGGGGACAAAATAATCAGATAAGCATCGCCTTATTCCCCCGACACATGCACCGCATCAAAAACTGGGAAAAGATACTGGAGAGCCACGAACTCCCCTGGCAATTACGGTCTCGCTGCACAGGGCCAGTCCCTCACGGCAGCATCATCCTCTGGGACACCATGGGCGAGATGCTCTTCGCCTATCAACTTGCCGACGCCGCCTTTGTCGGTGGCAGCCTGGCCCCGCTGGGTGGTCAGAATTTCCTGGAGCCGCTTACCTGCGGGCTCAAACCGGTTATCGGCCCGCACTGGTCCAATTTTTTCTGGATAGGCCGGGACATTATTGATCAGCAACTGGTCTTCCAGGCCAAAGACTGGCAGGAGGCCGCTGACATCCTGATGCGGAATTGTTCGCTTCCACCACAACGTGAGCAGACACGTCAGAAACTTATCACCTATGTGAAAAACCGCCGCGGCGGAACCGATACGACATGTACCACCATCAACAATCTTCTCTTTGAGGGAAGCGTAAACCCAATAACCAATAAATAAAAATACCATGAACTCACTGCCACCATGCTACGGCATCATCCCAACCCGCTATGCCTCTTCCCGCTTCGAGGGAAAACCCCTGGCCCTCATCCTCGGTAAACCTATGATTCAGCATGTCTATAGCCGATCCTGCCAATGTCCCCATTTGCAGCAGGTTGTCCTGGCAACCGATGATGAACGCATCTTTTCGGTGGCTGAGTCCCTTGCCATTCCCGTGCTCATGACCAGCCCCAATCATAGCTGCGGCACGGAAAGGGTACTGGAGGCAGCGCGCCTGCTCGCAGTGCCTGACGATGGAGTGGTGGTCAACATTCAAGGTGATGAACCGGCCCTCGAACCGGAAATGCTGACCGCCCTCATCGCCCCGTTCTGCTCTCCTGAGATCCAGGTCACCACCTTGGCCCGGAAGATAAGCAGCAGTGAAGCACAGGCCACGGATCAGGTCAAGGTGGTTATGGGAAGGGACAATCAGGCCCTCTACTTCTCCCGGCTCCCCATCCCCTTTCCTCAGGACGGAAGTGAGGGTGATTATTATGGCCACATCGGTATCTATGCCTTCAGGATGAAGACCCTTGAGCAGTTTGTCGCTCTCGAAAAAGGAGTTCTGGAAAAAAAGGAAGCGCTCGAACAACTGCGCCTGCTGGAAAACAATATCCCCATCCACGTAGTGATAACAAGCCATAAAAGCCATGGCGTTGATCGTCCCGGGGATATTGCCATTGTCGAGCAGATTCTTAAAAACAAGGTGTAGGATTATTTGTAGAAGCTTAGAGCGAATCTGACAACTAGGGCGAAAGCCGCCACCCTTAATCAGAGATTCACAGTAGTTATGGTGCGAGATTGGTTATGTTAAGTTAGATTCCTGAGAAGGTTAACTCTTAGACTGCGTGCTCTTTCTTGGTCTATCTTCTCTGGACCCACTATTATCGATACGATCATTAATTCACGAACATCTATTTTCTTCTATAAAATACAGAGCATTGCTCAATTCCGGGGATAGAAATGAATGATCTTGCCACAACAAAGTGGAGCCGTTGTTAAGCCGCTTTTCTCGTATTCCACCATTCCTTCTCATATTGAGCTGGAGATTTATGTCCATTAGTAGAATGTTTTCTTCGGCGATTGTAGTAGACT
>Ga0180732_1000974_pt1 | contig 19701 bp, 19 predicted proteins | sample KR11_01MetaG_FD_148674 | JGI IMG/M metagenome (GOLD analysis project Ga0180732, IMG submission 148674) | Groundwater microbial communities from the Olkiluoto Island deep subsurface site, Finland - KR11_0.1 MetaG | ecosystem: Environmental > Aquatic > Deep subsurface > Groundwater | place...
ATAAGTTCCATCAGTTGAACCGCCATCAAGAAATAAAAGTCTTGCGGGAGGAGAATCGAGATTCAGTAAAGATTCCACGCAATTTACAATTGTTTCCTTTTTATTAAAAACAGCTACTAAAATAGTTGTTTTTTTATTCATTTTTTAACTTTTAGCAATTAAAAATATTCCTATTGTGATAGCAATAGTGCCGATAATTCTTAATGTATTTATATCTTCTTTTAAAAAAAACCAAGAAAAAAGCATAATTACGATATATGTTGCAGCTAATAAGGGGAAAGCGTAGCTAAGTTCAAATTTAGTCAAAGTAAAAAGCCAAATAATAAAACCAAACGCATAAAGAAAAATGGCTGATATAATCCAATAGCTTTTTAGTAGAATTAAAATATTTTTGAATAAGCTTGCTATAGAATTAAATTCTTGAATTTGAGAAATTGATTGATTAACTCCTAATTTAAGTATTATTTGCCCAATACTTCCAGTAAGTAATAATAATAACAACAAAACATATTTAGACATAAAATTATACAAAATTATTTTTTAATAGGACGATTAAGCCATACATATCTATGAATAAACCCAACAAAATTTTTAAAGTTGCTTTTAAGATCATGGAATGATCGTATTTTTAGAGCGCGTTTTAGGATATAGGACGGTCTTAGATAAAAACTGCGTAATCCTTCATAGTGAGCTTGAAAAATTTCTTCACTAGATAGATGGGGATAGTCATAAACAGGGGGTTTTGATGGGTCGTATTGATTCCAATCTCTGGTTTTTAGGTATTTATTCTGGACTAAATAATCATAGAATGGCGTTCCTAGACATGGCTGGGCAATTCCCAATGTTATGTAATCAACATCAACAGATTTAGCAAACTCAATTGTTTCAGTCATTGTTTTTTTGGTTTCTCCAGGTAGCCCCAATATTAAAAAAAGCATAGTTTCTATACCCACACTTTTAACCATTGTGATGGCACTGCGAACTTGATCTAGTGTTATTCCTTTTTTAATATTTTTTAATATTTGATGATTAGCACTTTCCATACCAATGTGTATTATATAGCAACCAGCTTTTTTCATTTTTTTAAGTAGTTCTAAATCTCTACTTAACCCATTAGCATGATCATTGCATGACCAAGTAAGGTCAATTTTATTTTTAATCATTTCATCCATTAATTCATGTGTCCATTTTAGGTTTGATGTTAATCTTGCGTCGTTCCAGAAAACTTCCCTATATCCTAACTGTTGAATCCATTTTAATTCTTGAATAACATGTTTAACGCTACGTGTTCTGTACTTGCCCCAAAAATAAGGTTGACAGCAGAATGTGCATTGTCCAACACATCCTCTGTTCGCCATAATTATCGCTAACGGCTGTCGTTTAGCAACAGGGTTGCGGTAGATATGAATAGGTATTTTATCATGAGAAGGCATTCCTAAATCCTCTAAATTTTCAATATTGGGCTGAGCCGCATTTTGTTGTATTCTACCATATTTATCGCGATAGCATATACCAAGGACATTGGTTGGATTATATTTATTTTTAATAAGATTCAATATTACTAATTCAGGTTCATTATATACAGCGACATCTAAATTTTTATTATATTTTAAGATTTCTTTTGGAATTCCCATAACATGCACACCTATAGCTACAGTAATAATATCTTTAGAGATTTCTTTAACGATATTGGCAATTTTCAAATCATCGTAAATTGTTGTGATTGAAGTGGAAAAAACAACCATCCTTGGTTTTTCTTTTTTAATTATTTGATAAATATCTTGAAATTTTTTTTTAGTATTATTTAAATCATAGATAGCAGAATCAAAACCATTGTGTTTAAGGCAACCAGATATAGTCATTAAATCTAATGGTGGCCAAGCAAAATCAGCTTTATTAGCACCGAATCCTCCCATAATTCTTTGATTGCCAAACTGACTAATTGCAGGTGGTTCAATGAAAAGATTTTTCATAATTATTTTTGCGCTTTAATTAAGAAATAAATTCTACCGATGGATGGCAAGCGATTTAAAAAATTTTTCATTTTATGAATTCTCATCGCGAATCCCGTTAAAACGCTGCCGCATTTAGAAATACTAACATTTTGATAATTTTCGTTAATGACTAACTTTTTCCAATCTTTTTTACAAAACCATGCTTCATAAGGACGATTTTCTATTGGACTTAATAAATGGAAAATAATTCTATACAATAGAGACCCACTAGGGACTTTCGCGATCATCCATCCGTTTGGTTTTAATACTCTTTTCATCTCTTTTAACGCTTTTGGAATATCAAGATGTTCAATAACCCCATCAGAGAAAATTAAATCAAACGAATTATCAGGATAGGGGATATTATATATATTTATCAATTGGGTTGGGACATCTATATTATGAAGTTTCAATCCTCTTTTTTTAGTTAATTTTAACGCGTCTTCGGAAAAATCCGAGGCGATGCATTTTCTGTTATTGGCTAATAATTCAATGGCGTAAGTTCCACTGCCACAGCCGAGTTCAATACAATTTGAATTTTCATCGCTTAAATTTAGAAGCAATTTAACAACTTCTGGATATGCCGTATTTGCTTCTTTTAATCTTTTAATCACATCTTTAGAACCCCAATGTCCTCCCCATCCTTCTTTTGTGTTTTCTTTACTCATAATTTTTTTTATTTATTAAATTAAAAAAATGTCGGGTAATAATGTGCGCCAACATTAAATGAATATCTTCCGCGATATCATATTTATCTACTTTTGCTGTGATACAAATATCAGCCATTTTAGCCAATTTTCCTCCATTAAATCCAGCCAAACCAAGAGTAATCGTTTTTTTCTTTTTCGCTGTTTTTATGGCGTCTATAATATTAGGGGAATTGCCACTAGCGCTAATTCCTATGACCGCGTCGCCTTCGCGCGACAAGTTGTTTAATTGTTCCGAAAAAATTTTTTCATAACTAAGATCATTGCTCCACGCGGTAATGGTTGCCATGTTGTCCGTTAAAGATGTTACTTTTAATCTTTTAATCTTTTTATGATTTTTCGGAGATAAAACGCCCTTGCTTAAATCGCAAGCGAAATGCGAGGCGGTTGAAGCGCTTCCTCCGTTGCCCATAATAAAAATATGTCCTTCTTTTAGATAGACATTATAAAGCGTTGAAGCAAATTTTTCTATATCCCTAAGAAGTATTTTATCCAGCGTTTGCTTAATTTCGCTAAAGTAATTTTCAATTAATTTTTTCATTTCATTGCCCGTTATGTATTATTTTGCTTCCGTTTAATTCAAAACTAAATGGCGTTTCTTCTAAGTCGCTTAACGCTTTTCGGAGGCGATTTTGCTTATTTTTTTCGCAATAGAAAAGCAAAAACCCGCCTCCTCCCGCGCCGCATAACTTCCCGCCAACAGCTCCGTTGTCTATGGCTTTTTGATAGTAATAATCTATTTTTGAGTCGGTTATGCCGTCAACTAATTGTCTTTTTTCTATCCAATTTTGACGCAATAATTCTCCAAATTTATCTAATTGACAATTATCCATACACTCTTTCATTGTTTTTGCCAAATTTCTCATTTTAAGAAGGGACTTTATTTTTTCTTCCGTTTTGTCTTTTTGCTTGCTTAAAATGCTATTCGCCTTTCTTGTCTTGTCAGTATAAAACAAAAGCAGATTAGAGTCCAACTCTTTTTTTTGATTTTTATTTAATACAATTTCTTTCATTTTTACTTGTCCGTTCTTGTGAAATGTAAAAGATCTTAAACCGCCGTAAGCGGCGATATATTGGTCTTGCTTTCCAATAGGATTATTTAATATATCAATTTCTATTTTACAGGCGTCCCTTGCTAATTCTTCAGGCGATTTATATTCGCCTTTATAAGCGTACAAAGCGTTGAGGACGCCCACAATAAAACTGCTTGAAGACCCCAACCCTGTGCCCGTGACGGGCATATCGGACATAGAAACAATTTCCACTCCGCTTACCTTGGTCAATTTCATGGCCTCCCTGATGAGGTTGTTCTTTATTTTATTAACATCATACCCTTCTTCTATCTTTGAATATTTGAGCAAAAATTTGTTTCCGTCAAAATGTCTATGGACGCAAATATAGATATATTTATTAATCGCGGCGTTAACCACCATGCCATAATGATGTTTGTAAAATGCTTCTAAATCAGTTCCTCCTCCCACAAAACTAATTCTTAATGGAGTTTTGGAAATTATCATTTTTTCTAGATTTTATCTTCGAGATAATCTTTTTTAATTTGTCTAAGTCGTTCAGGCGTTCCCATGTCTTTAATATATTCGGGTGTATTATATCCAAAAAGTTTTTCTTTTTTGTATATTTTAGGGAATATATGTTTGCCGAAATCCAACCCGGTGTTTTTTTGAGGCTTGAGGTGCTTAAATATTTTGGGCGACATAATATAAACGCAGGCATTATTGAAATTTTTGAAGTATTTATTTGATTGATGGGGTTTTGGATGAAAGGCAATGATTTTTTGGTTATTATCAATTTCGACTAAATCATTGTCATAAGGATAATCGCTTGGTTGAAGAGTCAAAGTGCAGACACCGTTTTTTCTTTTATGAAAATCAATCAACCTTTTTAAGTCCATATTCAGCATAATATCTCCGTAAAAAACAAGAAAATCATCAGTTAAATAATTTCGCGTTAATCTAATCCTGTCGGCTGGTCCAATGTTTTCATCTGATTTAAGGCAAGTGATTTTTATGCCCGGGAATTTTTTATTTTCAAAATGATTTTCAATAACTTCCGACAAGTAACCGGTTAAAATAAAAATATCTTTTATACCATATCTTTTGAGCAGGTTAATTTGGTGTTCTAACACAGGTAAAAAACCGATTTTTATCATCGGTTTGGGGATTTTTTTAGTTTTTGCGTTAAGTCGCGTACCCTTGCCTCCCGCGAGAATAACTGCTTGAATCATAGGTATTTAAAAAATGTTTTAGCTGACTTTATCGTCCTTCCAATTTCTTGAGGATGGAGAATCATCTGTTTGATTTTCATTAAAATATAGGCAGGCCTTAAATAATATTCTCTTGTCGCTCGGTTGCAGTAATTAAGAATTTCTTGAGAGCTTAAGTGGGGGAAATTAAGAATGCAATTGTACATCCCTTCTTTAGTTGCCCATTGTCTATAATCTGAACTGATTAAATATTTATTTTCTTTTGCCCATTGATACGCTTCGGTTCCCGGGTAAACTATCAAGGGATAAAATTGCATACTGTCGCAATTTATTTCCTTAGCGAGGGTTAATGTCTCTTCTAATGTTTCTTTTGTCTCTCCTGGATTGCCAGCCATAAAACAACCATGAACTAAAATGTCTGTTTTTCTTGCGTTTTTAGTAAATTCCTTGATTTGTTCTATGGTTATTCCTTTATGAATATTATTAAGAACATTTTGATTCCCGCTTTCAAAACCGATCGTCAGCAAATGGCATCCGGCTTTTTTCATCCATTTCATTGTTGCTAAATCCAAGTCGGCTCGGACATTGCAATACCATTTCATTTTAATTTGTCTTTCAATAAGTAGTTGGCAAATTTTAACTGTTCTCTTGCGATCAGCTGTAAAGGTATCGTCTTCAATGCCTATTTCTTTTACTTCTGGAAGATTTTCAACAATATATTCAAATTCTTTAACTACATTTTCAGGGCTTCTAAAGCGATATTTTCTACTATGAAATGTTTGCGGATAAACACAAAAAAAACAGCGAAAAGGGCATCCTCTGCCGGTAATCATCATAACAAAAGGGTAATCAGAAGCGGCGAAAAAATATTTTTTAATATTAAAGTATTTTTTATAAACTTGACTAACAAAGGGGATTTCGTCAAGATTTTCGATTAAGATTCGTGGCTGATTGATGATTATTTGGCTGTTTTTTCTGAAGATTAAACCGTCAACTTTTTCTAATCCATCTTTGTTTTTTAAACAATAAGCCAAATCTCTAATCGTATAATCGTATTCTCCTTTAGCGACAGCGTCTATTTTGTTGCTAAAACCCAAGGTTTCTTCTGGAACGGCAGACGGGTGCGTGCCGACTAGAACAATAAAGGCGTTGGGCAGGAGTTTTTTCAAGCGCTCCGCTACTTTAATATCGTTAAAAATACTTGGCGTGCTTGTGTCAATTACTATTAATTGCGGCTGAAATTTTATTGTTTTTTCTAAAACATGGCTTAAGTTATAATTTTCGGCAGGAGCGTCAATAATAGTCAGATCAAAACCTTCTTTATCAAGAACGCCGGCCGTGTAGGCCAGCCAAAATGGATAATAAATTGTTCCACCTCTGGTTACGGACGGACTGCGAGATGTCCTAGAAAATCTTTTTTTAAAGGGCGGATTAAGTAATAAAATTTTCATTTGTCTAATTCTCTCAAGGTTTCTTTTCTGACTTTTTCTTCTAATTTTTGTTTAAGCCTATAAATTGAAGTGTAATTATAGAAAGTCATAAAGGTGATAAACATAAGCCCTAAAATTGTTAGCAGATCCATCGCTCTATTTACGCCCATTTTATGAACAATGCCATTGGTTATTTTTGGAAAAACAACAATTAAGATAAATACGCCCCAAACAATCTCCCAAAACAAAAATTGAATCTTGCTAAATTCTTGGCGCTTATAATGCAGAAAACTAAAATAAATCATTAAAAGGCCGAAAATGATTCCTATAATTTGAATTCCTAAAATCATAAAATTATAACTTCCACTTCAAAAGATTAAAAAATATTTTTATCCCGTCAATAATAGTCGCGCCCTTATGAGCGTTTTTGTAAATTGTTTGAATTGGTGTTTGCCCGTATTTTAAATTATTTTTCCCTACATTAATAATCATTTCTGTTTCAGCTCTATAATCACTTGATGTCCATGCGATCTTTGGGTAAATTTCAGACCTGAATGCTTTAAATCCTGATTGAGTATCAGTTATTGACACACATGAAAGGAAGTTTATTGATTTAGTTAAAAATCTGTTTCCTAAAAACCTTACAAAAGGAATTTCTCTATTGATTTTTCTTGACCCAAAAACAATATCTAATTTTTCTTCTTGTAGTTTCTTGACCAAATTTGGTATGTCTGCAGGAGAGTGCTGACCATCGGCGTCTATTAAAACAATTACCTCGGAACCTAATTGAATTGCCGCTTGGCATCCTGTTTTCAGCGCGGCGCCCTTTCCTAAATTGACATTATGTCTTAAGACAACGGCGTTTTGAATGTTTTGGGTTGATTTGCGAGCCAATTCATAAGTGCTATCATTTGATCCGTCGTCAATAACAATAATATTTTCAGTATATTCTCTAACCCCCTCAATAACTTGAGATATGGTTTTCTCTTCATTGCAAGCCGGAATGATTACGAAAGGGTTCATAATTATTAAATTCACTCTTATCCCATTCTATCTGTTTTCTGGCTTTTTGTCCACAATTCAATTAGAATAAGAAGAGATGAAACAATGGATAAAATAAAAAAATATTTCTCGGAAACAATTAAAATTGATCTTATAGATCTAATTGTTGTTTTGTCTTATTATCTTTTTTCTGTTTTGTTGTTTCTAAGTTTGTCGGGCTTATTTAATAAATACTGGATAAGCGCGGTTTTTTTGGTAGCTGTTTTTTTTGTTTTTGTTTTTCACCGCCGGATTGTATTTTCTAAATATTATCTTTATTTTTTTATTTTCGTTCCGTTACTATTTATTGGTTTTTTCTTGTTTAAGGGATATTTTACCGGAGATGCTTTGAATTATTGGTTGCCTTGGGCAAGGGAAATTGTTTTACAAGGTAAAATGCCGGACTTTTTATTGAATATCCCCTCTTTTATAAATTGTCGGATGCCGTTCTTGCCGCTTTTGTTCGCAACAGTTTTTGTTTTTTTGCCGTTTAAAGAAATCTTTGTCTTTGCTGTGCCACTTTTTTTTATGGCGGCAACGGCTCTTTTGTTATATCAATGGGCGCGAGAAAGTGGGATAACTAAAAAATATCTTATTTTTGTTGTTCTGCTTTTTTTGGTTAATCCTGTGACAATAAAATACGGATGGGATCTCATTCAAGAACCGCTAATTATATTTTTCTTTACTGCTTTTTTCTATTATTTAGAAAAGTATCAACAAAGCAATAATTTATTTTATTTCTTTTTAATGCTTTTTAGTTCGGTTTTAGCTATTGCTTCAAAATTTACTGGTTTGTTTTTAGTATTGCCGTTACTTCTAATAATCATTAAAGACAAAGCAATTAGAAAGTATTTCTGGTCTTATTCTGTTTTCATTTTCTTGCCAATTATTTTTTGGCTTGCTAGAAATTATATTATTTACGATAATCCGATGGCGGCCTTTTTTAACGAATTATTTAGAGGGCGGTATTATGAATTGATTAAAGCCGCGAGCGCGTCGTATGCTCTATACACCCCGTCTTCTTTTAATAATATATTTATTAGATTTGGATTTATTGCCAAGGAATTTTTGTTTGTTTTTCCTTTTGTTCTTTTTTCTTTTTATGGATTTTGGAAAAAGAAGAAAATTCAATATATGTTTCTAATTTTGCTATTTTTATTTTTAACAAATTTCTTTTTTCTTGCCCCAGGCGCGATTACTCGTTATTTGTATCCAGTTTTAGGGATTTTAGTAATTTATGGCTTAATTGGCATAGAACATCTTAAATCAAGAGTTCTTTCGTCTTTTTTCTTTTTTTTGGCGCTTTTGGGGATATTAAGAACGGAGGTATATTCATCTAAAAGTTATTTTATCGCTCTTTTCGAAAAATCATTAAACATTTTTTTTGTTTTCAGCCAATTCATCTACGAACACAGGTTGGCTATGGCAATAGTGTTGTCGCTCTTTTTTTATTTTTTATTGTCTAAAAAGAAATATTGTTCATATCTCTTTTTGTTGATATTTTGTTCTTATTTAGTTACTATAAGCACAATTCAAATTAGTTGGCTCAATATTTGGCTGCCTATTTTATTTTTAATTCTTGTTATTCTAACTTGGAGATATTTACAGCGATTTGAAGGGATACTTTTACGAAAGTTAGTTATCGGATATATTGTTATTTTGTTAATTATCAATACTTTTGGGTTGGCTTTAATGTTTTTTATAAATCATAAGCAGTTTGTTTTTCCTAAAATGGAAGCGTATGGCATTTTGCCCGAAGTCGCCAGTCAAATTAAAGAAATAGAGGGTGATAATAAGGATTTTTATATTTATGTGGCTTTCCCCACTTATTTGGCGTGGTACCATAATTACAAGGTAGTTGGTCCGGATAGTCACACTCTTTACCGCGTTACTAATGATTTGCGGCCTTGCAACAGTTTAACGGCTCAAGAAATTTATGATCTTTTCCAAAAAAATGATATTAAATATATCACCGAAAACGCGCATCGTTCTTTTTGGCAAGATTTTTTTAACACAATAAAAGGAAGACCTGATTTATTTGAATTAATTTTTGAAAAAGAAGGATATTTTCTGTGGAAAGTAATTTAATGAAGACCGAAAAATGATTTCTAAATTTAAAGATTTTACTAAAATATCATTTGTCCAAGATGTCGGTATTTTGCAGGTGGGTAAGTTTTTTTCTATTCTTCTGAGCGTATCTACTTCTGTTGTTTTGGCTCGTTTGTTGCGTCCTGAATTATATGGAATTTACGGCTTGATTTTTGCTTTTGTTGGTTTAGTTGGAATTTTTATGAATTGGGGCGGAATGTATGCTGGTTTGACGCTTTTGGCTGGGGTCTATGCTAAAAAGGATAAACAGGAAATTAAGAATGTTCTGACTTATTTTTTAAAAATTACTCTTTTGGCTGTTGGCGCGGTAGGGATACTAAGCGTTTTTTTAGCCCCCTTTTTAACTAATTTGCTTTATCATAATAGTCAGATAGGCCATTGGGCAAGAATGGTTTTATTAGCTACTTTTTTGAGTGTTATTTATAATTTTCTTATAATTGTTTTACAGGTTCTTCGCAGAATTAAAGAGTTAACAATTTTAGAGACCTTTAATAAATTCATTTATAGTTTGTTGCCCATCGTTTTTGTTTTATTGGGCTGGGGTTTGCTTGGAGTGGTTTGGGGTAATTTTATATCTGCTCTTGTTCTTTTTATTTTATCTATCATCTATTATTTTTCGTTAATTAAGAAAGACGAGCTTTTACCAACCTTTAGACAAATATTTTCTAATTTCAAGCAAATAAGATTAAAGAAATATTTTAATTTTGGTTTTTCAATTGCCTTGGATAAGAATATAGGTAATCTTATTTCTATTTTGCCAGTTATATTTTTAGGTATTTTTGCTTCTGTTCAGGAAGTAGGTTATTTTAAAATTGCTTTTGGATATATTGCTATTCCCTCAATGCTTTTGGAGCCAGTTGCTCGTCTTTTGACTGTTCAATTGCCGAAATCTAAGACATATAATTTACAAACTCTAAAAAACCATTTTTACAAAACAGTTTTTTATTCGGGTTTTATCTCTGCTCTGTTGATTATTCCTTTTATTATTTTAGCTCCTTATCTAATTAAATTTTTTTATGGGATGGAGTATATTCACAGTATCCAGATAGTGTATTATTTGGCTGTTTTAATTATTTTTTCCGGTTTTAGCGTCGGTTTGAGCGCTTTTTATAGAACGGTCAATAAAATGAAAATTTCCATTATACTCAATATTTTCCATGTGGCGGTAATGGCTTTGTTGATATTTATTTTAGTGAAAATTTATAGCGCTCTAATGGCCGTGATTTTATCCTTAATTTTTTGTTCTGCTTTCTTTTTGGCGTTACATCTTTTTGTTGTTAGAAATATTTTTAAAAATGAAAAATTATCCTAAAGTATCCATTATTATTGTCACATGGAATGGCATCCGGCATGTCTCTGATTGTCTTGAATCGGTTCTTAAATCAACTTATCCAAATTATGAAATTATCGTGGTTGATAATGGTTCAAAAGATGGAACGCCAGAATTGATTAGTAAAAAATTTCCAGAAGTCAGGTTGATTAAAAAAGAAAAAAACTTAGGTTTTACAGGGGGTAATAATGAAGGAATAAAACAGGCAGAAGGAGAAATTCTTTTTTTATTGAATGATGACACAAAAATTCATTCAAAACTAATTGAGGTTTTGGTTGGGGAGTTAGAAAGTTCGCCGGAGATGGGCATTGTTGGTCCAAAAATATACTTCATGGACAAGCCAAATGAAATTTGGTTTGCTGGCGGGAAAATAGATTGGGCAAAGAGCGATAGTTTCCATTTGGGCAGAGGATTAACAGACAAAGAATTGATAGGCGATTCAAAAAAAGAAGTCGATTTTATTACGGGTTGTTCATTAATGATTAAAAAAGAAGTAGTGGATAAGATTGGATTATTAGATGATGTGTTCTTTGCTTTTTATGAAGATGCTGATTGGTGTCAAAAAGCAAAAAAAGCCGGCTATCAAGTTCTCTATATTCCATTTGGTGGCGTTTGGCACATTAAGTCAGCTACGGCTAGTCATGTTTTTTTAGATGATTTAATGTCGCAGATTGAGAATAAAAAAATAATCGCAAGAATTAAAATTTACCTAAAAATAATTAGACGATATTTGTCTAATGTTAATGGACAAAAATATAGGCATTACAGAAACCGCTTTATCTTTTATATAAGACATGCTAATTTTAAGTATAAGATTACTTTTTTAATTAGATTCGTTTTCATTTTTACTCCTCAATTTTTGTGGACGGTTCTTGTTTGGACGCCGTGGTATATGTTAAAAATAATTAAAAAGCGCATTTATGAATTTTAGACCATTGTTAAGTTTTTATAAAAATAATCCAGATTATATAAAGTTTTTTTTGAGGTCTTTGCCTGGGAGATCCAAACCTTTTTATAGTTTGATTTTTCAAATAACTAATGTTTGCAATTCTCGTTGTGTTACTTGTTTTAATTGGAAAATTTTAAACAAAGACATAGATAAAGAGTTGACCCTAAAAGAGATAGAAAAATTTACTAAAAAATTGGGTGATTTGCATACCGTAACTATCGGGGGCGGCGAGCCATTTTTACGGGATGATTTAGTGGAAATCGTTGGTTGTTTTAATAGAAACAACAATATTAAGATGGTGGCTATTCCGACCAACTGTTTATCGGTTGATAAAATTTTAACCAAAACAGAGGAAATATTAAATAGATTTAAGGGCGGAGTTAAGATTGGATTGTCATTGGATGGCATTGGCAAGGACCATGATAAAATTAGGGGAATTGAAGGTAATTTTGAAAAATTCTTGGAAACCTATAGGGGGCTGTCTAAATTAAAGAAAAAATATTCAAAATTAAGATTAAGAATATGTACGACGGTTTTTAACTTAAACATTGATAAAGTTGTTGATTTAGTAAAATATGTTGAAAACAATCTACCAGAGGCGGATATTTATGGCGGATTAGAGTTATTGAGAGGGGATTATAATCAAAGTAAAGTAAAGGAAGCGGATTTGAACAAATTTGCCCAAGTTGTAGAGATATTAAAAAAAGAAAATAAAAACGAAAATAATTTTTATAAAAGAGTGATTATTCCGATTTATCACAGATTATCTTTGGATATTTTGAGAAAAAAAAAGCAAATTATCTCTTGCCGCATATCCGCTTTTTATCCAGTGGTTGACGCCTTGGGTAATGTTTACCCTTGCGAAAACAGAAAAAAAATTGGCAACTTAAGAGAATTTGATTATGATTTGACTGAAATCTGGCAATCAGAAGAAGCAAAAAGAATGAGAAAATCAATTAGAAAAAAAGAATGTTATTGCGCGCATTCATGCTACCAAATTCCAAATATTTATTTAAGCCCAAAAATGATTTTCAAAATTATTAAAGGTGAATATTAATGAAATTAAGTGTAGTTATCCCAACTTACAATAGAAGAGATACTTTAATTGAAACGCTTAAAGCATTTTCTCGACAATCATACAAAAATTTTGAAATTATTATTGTGGACGATGGAAGCACTGATGGGACAGAGGAGGTTGTTAAAGGGATAAATTTGTCTCTCAAAATAAAATATATTTTCCAACAGAATAAAGGTCCTGCCAGCGCTCGAAATCTTGGCATCAAACAAGCAAAAAACGAAATTATTTTTTTCACAGGAGATGACATAATTCCTTCAGAAAATTTACTTGAGGAACATATTAATATTCACAGAACAGCAAATGAGAATATATCAGTTTTGGGTTATACTAAATGGGCGCCTCAAATCAGAATAACTCCTTTTAGAAAATATATTACCGATTATCATTTCGCTTATCCGTCTATTAACGATGAAAACAATGTTGATTGGGGATATTTTTATACCTCTAATGTTTCTATTCGTAAAAAATTTTTAGAAAAAACAGAATTATTTGACGAAGAATTTCCGTATGCCGCCTACGAAGATTCAGAATTGGGATATAGATTATTTAAAAATGGGATGAGAACAGTTTTTAATAAAAAGGCAGTCGCTTATCACAATCATCCAATTAATTTTAAGAGTTATCAAAAAACAATGTTTAACAAAGGACAATCATCTATTATTCTTGCTCAAAAAATCCCAGCACTTGAATATAAGTCTAAATATAAAGAAACTAAGAATCCGATAAGATTATTTTTTAAAAAACTTATTTTTAGTAAGCCAATAATGTTTTTAACGACCGAAATTATTTGTTTTTTAGATAAGTTGCTTATTCCCTTGCCCAAAATAATTTATGTCAAAATTTTAGATTATTATCGCGTTCAAGGAATAAAGAAAGCGACAAAATAAAATGTCACAAAAAATTTTAAATAGCAAAATTAAACATTTTTTACTTGTTGGCTTATTTTTGGCGGCCGTGTTTGTTTCGGCAGTGGTTGTTTGGCGCGCTCCAGCTTTATTTAAGGGATATACGGCTTACACTGTTTCTCCCAACGCGTTGATTGCCAGAAACCTTTATTTGGTTGATTCTTTTTCAATAGAGAATGATTTGAATGTGTTGCTTTCTTCAAATTTGGTTGAAGAAGAAGGACATCTTTCAAGATTTGGCAACAAACTGACTTCTTTTTCTTACGCTGAAGTTTTTAAATTTACGGGTTTTCCAAGCGAGAGTCGTTTTCTGTTGTTATCTGTTATTATCCATGCTTTAACTTTATTAATATTCACAATAGTTGTTCTTTATTTATTTAATATTAAAACAGCTTTAATTTTTTCTCTAATTTATGTTTTCATACCATTTAATTGGCAATTGCCGTATTATTTCGGTAATTATGAGTTTGCCTTATTCTTTTCATCTTTGTTTTTCTTGTTTTACTTTTTAGGGACAAACGAAAATAAAAATTATTTTTATTTAGTTATTTCGGGAGTGTTTTTGGCTTTAGCTGGATTGTCTAAAGAGACATTTTTATTGATTGTTCCGTTTTTATTCTTTTATTTATTGTTTTACAAAAAAAAATTAGCCCTAACATATATTCTTATTCCTTTTGTAATTATCTTCGCTGTTTTTTGGCTGCCGAGCGCGACAGAAAATACAAATATAAAACTTCTATTTACGGAGACATCGGAAGAAACTAAATCCTCTGATTTTGCTTCATACGGACATCTTTTTCCTGACCCATACACCTATCATTTTAAGTTTGATGAATTTATAGGAAACATTCAAAATCAAATAGAAAATAATGAACTTGATTTATCAAGCGAAGTATACTTTAAAAAAAATATGAGCAATTTGGCTTTTGGCCGCATTAATCCGTTTGACAGATTAATGGTTGGAACAATGATGCTATCAAAACACATATCAAAATTCTTTTCATTAGAAGGTATTGGCGGCGCTTTTGTTTTTCTTCTAATTTTAATTGGTGGAGCCGCGATTAGAAGAAAAAATAAGGATTTGTATTATTTTATTTTCTATTGGATTATTTCCTCCATTCTTATTTTCTCATATGCTGTTTTAGTGAGCAGGTCACATTTAATGGATTTTGGCTGGGCTTTGTCTTTACTAATTACCTTAGGAATATTATCTTTATCCGAAGCTATCGCAAATTATTTTGGATTAAAAGGCAAAAAATTAATTGTTGTCTATGCGGTGATTGTGATGTTGGTTTCGTATAATTTTGTTTTGGTTGGTCATGTTGTTTGGAATAATATTTATGACCATAATACTAACTTAGTAATTAAGTCATACGCTCAAGAGATAGAAAAGATGAATATTTCTGATGAAGATATTATTGCTGTTAATTTAAATCCGTCAGAAATAAATAACTTGAACTATATGACAGATAAGTCCCTTATTTCGTTTCAAGAAAAAACAGTAGAGGATTTATTGGAAGAAAACAAATTGAACGAGGCCTTTGAAAAATTCGGAGTGAAATATATTTTAGGATATAGCGACGAATTAAATAAAAAAATCACTAATTATAGTGATGTTATAAGTATTGCTTCTAATTCAATTGAACCAATAGAAATAGAAGTTTCCGCGAACAAGGGGTGGCTAATGAATTTAGTTAAGTAAATTATTTATTAACTATTCCTTTAACCACCAAGGCATGTCCTTTTTTAGAATAAGAAAATAAAAAATCTTCTAATAACGCGACTCGCGCTATTAGGGGCATAATTGTTTTGTAAAAAGCAAAAAGTTTGCTTTCCGTGACATTAAATATATCAGTTTGACGCTGGTATTTTTTTTGTTTCTTTGAATAAAAAAATTTAGTCAGTTCCGTGAAAAGTTCGGCAAAAAGAAATATAGTATGACGGGACTTTATAACTTCAATACCATTTTTAATTAAAAGTTTTTTAAGGTCGTTCATATAATAGCCATCTCTGAAATGTTTTTCGTCGCCACTTTCTTCTTCGTGCATTAATTTTTTTAATTTTGAATCTGTTCTTGGTCCTTCAAGAGATGGGACCCAAATTAATATTTCTGCTCCGTTTTTCGCGACTCTTCTCATTTCTTTGATGGCTTCTTGGTCATTATTAATATGCTCTAAAACATTAAAACTGATTATTTTGTCGAAAGTATTGTCTTTGAATGGTAGTTTTTCCGCCTTGGTTAAAACATATTTGGCTTGAGTTGTTTTTCGCGCGTAGAGCAGAGAAGTCAGGTCGGTATCTATGCCGACTAAATTATTTGAAAATCGGCTTAAATAATCCAAGGAGTGTCCTATTCCGCAACCGATGTCTAAGATTAAATCATTAGGTTTTGCTTTTAAATAATTCCTTAAATATTTCTTATAAAGCCAAAAATGAAGAGAATATTTAAATGGATTGTCGGATGGCGCTTTTTCAAGAATTTTGTATTCTTTAATCTTTTCTTTCTCAAAAACAAAAACACCATCTATAATTTTATAATCTTTCGAACAAAGTATTTTTGAGAGATTATTTAACATATTTTAGAAAACTGGATAGGTTTAATCAACCAGCAGATAGAGCAGATTAGTCCAGTTGAGACGGCTATTAATAAGGTTAAAAGAGCAAAACTGACAGTTGTTTCCTGACTAATGGAAAAAAACGAAAAAAGCAAAATTAAAATAGCTTCTCGGGTGCCCACCCCCAAAATTGAAATAGGCAAAAGACCGGCTAATCCGACGATGCTTATGGCGACAGACGCGTACAGAAAAGAAATGTTATTAATATGAACGCTTTTAATCAAAAGAAATGTTTGGAAATAATAAATCAACCAAGAAAAACCAGTGATTAAAAAGACAAACAGATAATTATAAACTTTGTAAACCTTTAATCCGTTAATAAAGTCCCGTAAATTGACTCTCCATGAATTTTGATATTTAACGGGAACTATTAAATTAAACATTTTTTTAAGAAGCGTTTTATGGGAGTCAGTCCTTAAAAAGATAATTAATAAAATTAAACCAAAAATTAAAATGAAAGTTAATATAAAAATAAGATTCTTAAAAAGCGAAAAAAATAAAAAAAGACCCAGATAACCGAATATCGCTAAAAAAAGCAAATCAAACACTCGGTCTAAAATAACGCTTACGGCCGATTTTCCCAAAGAGCAATGGTCGTTTTTTAAATAAGCGATTTTGGTAAAGTCGCCTACGCGGCCGGGCGTAATAATTCCTATATACATTCCAGAACCGTACATTAAAAGAGCTTCCTTAAAAGAATAATTAATATTCTGCTTTTTCATTAAATAATTCCAACGATAAACTTTGGTCGTTATTATAGGAAACAACAACAGAAACCCTAAAAAAAGATAAAAATAATTGATATCGCTTAAAACAATAATCAGTTCGCGGAAATCTAATCGGGCGATTATTAAAATAAAAATTATGATGCCGATTAAAAAAGAATATTTTTTCATTATATTTTTAGCATTCCCCAGGCGGCTTTGCTTTTTCTTTTTAATTCCTCAAGGGATGTTAGTTTAAATAATCTTTTGAGAAGGTATTTTGGTCGGAAGTAAAAAGCGCGATACGCTTTTTGGTTGAGCGAGACCAGTTCTTCTTTATTCAGATTTTTTTCCCAAACAGGGGGGAGAAAATCGGCGCGCGGGCGTTCGGCGAATTTTTGCCAGTGGTCATTAGGCCAAATCTTTTGTTCTAGCCCCATGCGATATAAATCGGTGGCGGGGAAGGGGGTGGTAATGGTAATGTGGGTAAAATCAGGATTAATTTTTTTGGCAAATTTAATTGTTTCTAAAATATCTTCTTTTGTCTCGGTCGGCGAGCCAATCATAAAATAGGCGAGGGTTTCAAGTCCGATTTTTCTACTCAACTTGAATGCTTTTTCAACCTGTTCTAACGAGATTCCTTTTCTTAAAACATTAAGGATTTTTTGGGTGCCCGCTTCTACGCCATAATGAATTCTTTGGCAGCCGCTATCTTTCATTATTTCAAGAAGTTCTTTGTCTACTGTGTCCACTCTAGCGCGGACATCCCAATCTATTTTCAAATTTCTTTTTTGAATTTCTAAACAAATATCTATGACCCTTTGCCGTTTGACGGTAAAAGTGTCGTCGTAGATAAGTATTTCTTTGATGCCCATTTTTTGACATTCTTCCATTTCATCAACCACATTTTTAGCGGAACGGGCTCTGAAAAATTTTCCTAAATGAGGGCGGTCGCAGAAGAGGCACTTGTAAGGGCATCCTCGCGAAGTAAACATGGTTGTGACGGGGCTGACTTTGCTTAGAACAGAAGAATATTTTTGGTAGGGTGTTAAGCGGCGGGCGGGGAAAGGCAGGGAATCTAAATCTTGATTTAATTCAGCTCGTCCGGTATTAACTATTTTATTATTATCCTTAAAAACAACGCCTTTAACTTGCCGTAAATTATTAAGAGAATTTATATTATCCAGCAAGCCCTTTAATGGTTTTTCACCTTCTCCTAAAACCAAATAATCAACACCGGGTTGATTGATTGTTTCTTCGGGATAAATATCAATATGCGGACCGCCTAAGATTGTTTTGATTTCGGGATTTATTTTTTTCGCTATTTTAACGATATTAAGAATATCAATCAAAGTAAAAGTCATCGTGGTTAATCCAATAGCGTCTGGGGCGTTTTCTTTTATTTTTTCTTCTATCTGTTTGTAATTCAATTCTTCCACCTGGCAGTCAAGTATCTCAACCTGGTGTTCGCTGTTTTTTTGCAGATAGGCGGCTAAATATAAAAGCCCCAAAGGGGGATTGTATCCGCGGGCTTCATCAACAGAGCGGGGAAGCATTGTTGGAAGCATATTAAAAGTTGGAGGATTAATTAACAGGATTTTCATGGAGTTTATCTGCGGTTATGAACGATGATTTCAGCCAAGAGGCCGAAGAAAAAGGTTTGGAGGGCGGTTGTCGCGAGAAGAATGGTTGTTGTGTCGTAAAAAATATCTTGGAAATATAAACTATAGAAAGCGATTGATATGGCCGACAACAACAAGAGCATGCTCAACGGTAGAAAAATTCTGATTGGTTTGAAGAAAAGGGAAATTTTCAAAAGTAGGCCGATAAATTGCCCGAAACTTTTGAGGGGTTTGAGCGTTGATTTGCCAGTTCTTTTATGATAATCAATCGGGATAAATTTAACCCGATAGTTGTTAGACAAAAAGGCGACCAATGAAGTGGTGGTGAGGGAAAATTGATTTGGATATAAATATAGGAATTTATCAAATGTTTCTTTTCTGTAGATTCTTAAACCGCAATTGATATCGGGGATTTTATGTTGTGTGATATAACTGGCAATCATTCTTAAAACAAATTTTCCGACTCTTTGCAAATACAGCCAGCGCGCGTCAAAGTTTTTCCCGCGGCGTTCTCCAGAAACCAGATCGTAATGGTCAATATGTTCAATCATTCGTGGAATGGCTTCGGTGGGGTAGGTCGCGTCGCCGTCAATAATCAAAATATATTCGCCGGTCGCCGATTTAGCGCCGGTTTTGATTGACGCTCCATAGCCTTGATTTTCGGAATGGCGGATAACAGTAATGTCTTTTATTTGTTCAAGAATGTCGCCGCTTTGGTCTTTTGAGGCGTCGTCAACGGCTATGATTTCATAATCAACAGCAGTCGCGCTCAAAACCAACCGCAGGTCTTGAATCACCTTTTCAACGGTTGTCGCTTCATTATAAACTGGAATAACGACTGATATTTTTTTCATCTTCCCAATCCTCCCAAAATAATTTTAATCGTTCTTAAAAGAATGCTTAAATCCAAGACCAGGGAGCGGTGTTTGATGTAGTAGAGTTCGTATTGGAGTTTTTCCATGCTGTCTGCGACGGAGGCGCCGTAGCGAAAGTTGA
>Ga0180732_1000975_pt1 | contig 19697 bp, 20 predicted proteins | sample KR11_01MetaG_FD_148674 | JGI IMG/M metagenome (GOLD analysis project Ga0180732, IMG submission 148674) | Groundwater microbial communities from the Olkiluoto Island deep subsurface site, Finland - KR11_0.1 MetaG | ecosystem: Environmental > Aquatic > Deep subsurface > Groundwater | place...
ACCAAATCCTCCAAAATTGCTATTACTAGAATTATCATAAACTCCAGTGATATTATAAAAGTCCATTGACCAATAACCTATCAAACTATAATTCCAATCAAAGAATGCTGATGTGTTGCTGTCATCTGTAACTGTAACATTAAGGTAAACACTGTTTATGCTAATAATAGCATCATCATCTGGAGTAGGACTATCCCAAGTTATTACCGGGTGAGTTGCATCTTCTTCTATACTTGCAGGTGAAAGCTCAATAACACTAGACCTTAATTTTTCTTCGTCAAAATTTCCAGTAGTTGGATAATATTGTTTTTCAGTCCAGTTACTCCCATTAACAAGAACTGGCAAGGTAAAGTCTCTTCTAAAGGCTGTCCCAGTTCCAAGAATTGATATAGAATGTCGAATAAAACTATTGCTAGTATTAACCGAAACTGGGATTGTATTGCTCTTAACATCAGCCGGAGCAGTACTTGGGTCCCAAGTGTAATTGAATCTCTGAACATTAAAAGGGGCGCCGGCAGGGGATTCCACAACATACCAATTAAATATATTGTTCAGAACTGCAGAATAAGCGCCAACAACAATTTCATTAGTATCATTAATAAAATAATACTGTTGCACTTGTTGGATTCCGCTTGAAGTTACATACCAACTACCAAGAATAAAAGATCTATCCATATCTATTGTAGAATCATAAGGATTGCCTGACCCGGAGATTAAATCCGTTACTTGGACACTTGAAGTAACTGCCGTCCCCCTGTAAAGATTATAACTGCTATTCCACTCAATTACTTCATATCTTATTGTGGTATTTGTCCCCTGACTACCTGAATGTCGCTCGGCAGTAACTGTACTGCTATCAGACAAGTTAACAAAGCAAAACAAATCCTCCCAATCCCCAGTTACAGTACCTGGACCCCTATGACCCCCATAAACTACCATAGTTTGATCAATATCAGAAACGTCTGAAACGGAAGATGTATTTGTAACATTTCCCACAGGAAGAATTATCTCCCCCCTGCCACGCATTTCAAATTCAGTTCCAAGAGACTCCACAACAAACCAAGAAATATACAGCCCGGACACAGAAGTAATTCTCTCAAACAAAAGGGTAGTATCATTATAAATATAGCCTGTAACTCCCCCCTCCGCAGGAGTATCGGGAGAGGATGTTCCTGCAGTATATATAACTAAAAAAGCCTTGCTTGCATTAATTTCAGATCCAATGTCTTGGTACGTTGAAGTGCCACTACTAAATTGAAAATCACTATGATAAGTTCTAAAACCAAATAAATCACCTGCCAAATTATGTGCATAAGCAGTCTGACTTCCAAAAGTAAATTCTAAATCATGAACCCCCGCAGTTAAAACCTTACTAATTTCAAAACCAGTTTCATTACAAGAATAATTATAAACAACCACAGAATCATCAATCCAAGAATAATCTAAAACTTCTTCCCCACATTTTATCTCTAAAAATTTCAAATCTTCTAATTCATTTACATTAGACCAAGTAGTCTCATTAACTGCCTTTACTATTAAATCTGCTTCTCCAATTGTAGTAAATCTTACTGCCCAATTACCTCCAACAACTGGATAACTTTGAACATTCAAAATTGTTATTTCTAATTCATAAGTCTGATTATCTAAATATGGAATAATCCACCCTATTTCTTCTATTAAGCCATTTGAATCCTTATCAATGTAAGAAATATCTTCAACCAATGTCCTTCCCCCCTCAATTAATTCATATAGTTTAATTTTTTCTTTTGATAATTCACTTACTGAAATCTGGACTGAAACATTTTCATAAGAAATTTCAGAGTAAACATTTATCCTCTTCTTATAACTATTAATCTCTTCTTCTAAAATCTTGGGGCCTTCGGTATAATACTCAATTTCAACTTCTTCAACTTCATCCTCAATAATTATTTCAATAAACTCTTCATGCTCAATCTCCTGAAAAACAACCATACCAAAAACAGATGTAAAAGACTTAAACCAAGAATCAACCATATAAAAAACTCTTAAAAACCAATTACCTTCAAAAGATGTGACCGCCCCCCCAGTAATCAAATTTGTTTCTTGGATAGGAATTGGCACACCGCTTTTATTCATCTTAATTTCATCTAATTCTATTTTTTCTTTTTCCCCCCCAGTAATCTTTTTTACATCAATGTTTTGTGAACCCCAAGGTAATTTAACAGAAACTCCAGTAGTTGGATTTTCTAGCTTGATATTTTTAATCCACTTTACAGACTCTCCAACCACTGCCTGACCTTGGCTCAATTTTTCAATTCTTTCAGGGCTGGCATTAATATTATTTATTGTCTCTTCAGTTTCATTTAAGCTAGTAATATTAATTTCTTCAAATTCCAAAGTCAAATTCTCAGAAAAATTATTTGACTCCTTTAATTCAAAACCTAAGCTTTCATTAATTTCAGTTAAATCCGTCTCATTCAAATCAATAACCGCAAAACCAACTAAATCAAAGTCACTATGTATAAAAAATACTCCAATTAATACAAATAGCATTAGCAAAACTAAGTCCAATTTCCAATTTTTCAAGAGTTTACTCTTCTTCATCTTTAATTTTCTCTAATTCTTTTTTTAAGAAAAATTCAACCTGTTTAGAAAGTATAATCCCCTTTTCTTGGCAGTAATCTCTATATTTATTATAAATCCTAGAATCTACTGAAAGTGTTATTCTCTTTTTAGGCATATTTATAGATACATATTTGTATGTACATGTATTTAAAGGTTTTGGGAATAAATAGAACTGATAAAATAACAAAGAATTATATTAAAAATTATTTTTTCATATCATTTAAAAAATCTAAAACTGAATTTCCCATCAAAATGAAAAAAGGTTCACTCTTTTTTATCTTAACATCCCAGTCAATCATATCTTCAAAAACTATCTGATCTTCTATAGTTAACTCTTCTACCCCTTCAATCCTAATATTTGGATCTATCATCTTCGAGACTAATATCTTCTTTTTTGGCCTTTCTTTAATCCAATAATAATCTTCAAATGAAGGAACTTCAAAAGTTGCCACACCACCCCCAGAATTATAAGATATCATAGAACAATCCCTACAAACAAGTAAACCTTTCATTATCACAGGATAAATAAAATTCAATTGTCTTAAAGTTATTTTCGCCGGGAAATCTAATTCAAATAAAGAACTAACATCAACTGAGGCATAATTATTAGAAATTTCTACATCATTATTTAAATTCGCACCTTGAGATAAATCAATAGATTCAGAAAACTCTATTTTCCCATAATCTTCTTTCTCCAAAACAAAATTATCTATATCACTTAGATCAACATCCGGGTCAGACAAATCTGTAGTTAAGCCATCAAATTCATCATAAAAAATATCTGCTCCAATTCTTACTCTTCGTTCATCAGAAACCAAAACCCCTGATAAATCTTGGGCATAAACCTTATAATTATAAGTATCGGGAGTCAACCACCCAAAGCCATAATCTGAACCATTTAAACCATATTGCATTACATCATAAGAAGCTTTAATTTCATCAATGGTAAGAGCCCTACTATGGATTCTAACCTCGTCAATGGCCCCCTTAAAATAATCTCTAACATAATAAGGATTAAGATTGGGTGTAACCCCTATAAATAAGGGAATTTCACTAGTTTCAATACTGCCACTAGCAAATCCAATATTATCTAATTTAACGCCATCTAAATAAAGTAAAAGTCTTACCCCCGTATAAACCCCAGCAACATGGTGCCATTGATCATCTTCTATATCTACAGGATTAGTTACAAAATCAGTTCCACTTGGAGTACGTATATAAAAATCAATTTCATCATTTTTACTATCATATCTTAAAAAATAAGAATTAAAAACACCATTCCATTTGGAAACTATTGTATCTTCATCCACATCATCATCAGGAGACTTTTTTATCCAAGCTTCAATTGTTAAGGTATCTAAATTATCTAAGGTATCATCATCAGAGACAGATATATAATTATATTCCCCATCAAACAAAAAGGCATTTCCATATTTGCCTTCAATTACTTCTGGTTTCTTATAATTTATATCCATTTTATCGCTAACCAATTTAGTAGCATAATCTCTATAAGAATGATAATCCCCATACATCCAAACAACATTAAAATTAGAGACATGATTTCTAACAGCAACAGGACGAACATTATCTTTATCAGAATTTGAAGTTATATCTTCAAAAACCCAAGAGGTCCCTTTATCCTGTGTAATTGCTTTTTGTATTTCAAAAATTCCATCTATCTCTTTACTTAAATAAATAATGTTTGGCTCTTCCTGATCAAAAGAAATCCCCCCAGAGTAATAAGATTGACTTCCAGTATCAACAATCCCCCCCCCGTGATCAGTTATTTCATGATTTATCCATTCATTTTTAACAATATCCCAATAAGCATAGACATAGCGGTGATTATTTTGATCTTCTACAATCGCATAAACAATGTAAGGGTTTCCAGATTTATCTAAAGCTATGTCCCAAACCCAAGCTCTTTCTCCTGAAATAGTTGAATCATAAACTAAACTTAAATCTTCTACTTGTAAGGGCAAATCTTCTATATTGTTAACAAAAACGCCACCGGGCAAATAAAAAGAATTATTTTTATAATAAATATAATATATATTGTTATTTGGTGTTACATCTGGATGGCCATTAGTAAACGCAAAGTGGATTTCATCCTTATCATTTGAAACAACTTTAGTATATGGCCTCCCATCGTCACTACTATAAACAATAGTTTCTTCACTCCAATCAGCCCCATTATAAGTAATATAAGTAGGGTCCCAACCATCGGTGCTACTGCCCCTATAAAAAAGATAAACTAATTCCTCATCTCCTAAATAAACTGGATTAGGATATGAAAGAAAATTTCCAGATGTTATTGGTTGCGGTTGACTCCAAGCAGAAATATCTTCAGGATTTATTGAGGTTCTAGTCCACATATAAACATAATCATAATCGCCATGTTTTACATAAAAAACCATTAAATGTCCGTCAGGCCTGATTAAAATAGAGGGATTAGCATGATCATCAATTTCAAAATTATCATGTAAAATATATTCTTCAGTCTCTCCAGTATCATGATCGTAACTCCATATCATAACATCCCCTTCACGATTAATCCAACCAACATAAGTTTTATTATTATAATGTATTGCTCTTGCTTCACCAAGCCAACACCAGCCACCATCTTCTGCATCACTAAAAATAGATTTAAGTTCATTATCTGTATGCGAATTCCAATCTAAATTATTATCAAATTTCCACCACCCAACTAAACTATCTTCCCAATCAAGAAAAGCAGTATTTCCATTATCCACCATAACATTAACTGGAACCAAACCAGAAGCTTGTACAGCTCCATCATATGGTGTGGGATAAACAAAAGTTACTTCAAGAGAAGATATTGGATTGGTAGTATGATTTTCCACCCCTAAGCTTGCAACAAAAGCAGATATTCCTGAAATTTGAGAACTAAATATTATTGCGCCAAAAATAAAAAATGCTACAAAAAAAGTCCAAACATATTTCCCTTCAAGAAGCTGCCTTCGAACTATATTCATCACAATATTAATGGGGATAGTAACGAATATATAAAAATAACTATTTATAATTAACAGCCTTTTTCAATACAATAGTAGTATATATTCTTAAACAAATAAAATTGGATTTCAAAAATATACCAAACCCTCAAAAATATAAGCTAATAATAAATACGTTAATAGATAAAGCAAATACCATAATAAAAAAGGAGTAAAAACCAACAGAAACCTTTTTAAAGGGCCTACTTCTCCAAATTTATAAAACAATAAAATGACAGTAAACAATACTAAAGCAGATGTTTTAATCAAAAAAGTAGCAGAAGAGCTAAAAAAAATTCCAGAAATAAAAGCTCCAGAATGGGCCTTATTTGTAAAAACAGGTCATCACAAAGAAAGGCCGCCTGTTGAAAAAGATTGGTGGTTTGCAAGATCTGCTTCAATTTTAAGAAAAGTATACTTATTAGGTCCAATCGGAACAAACAAATTAAAAGTAAAATATGGTGGTAAGAAAAATAGGGGTCACAAACCAGGAAAGACTTACCAAGCATCTGGAAATATAATCAGAAAGATCCTACAACAATTAGAAGCAGCAGGATTAATTGCCCAAAAAGAAGTTAATGGCCATAAAGGAAGAAAATTAACAGCTAAAGGGAAAAAATTCCTAAATTCATTATCAGATGGAGGAAGAAAACCAAAAACAGATGGAGGAGCAACTAAAGCTCCAGCAACAGATAAAGCAACTTGATGAGTCAGTAAAACAATATCTAACAAAAGAAGCAATAACAAGATATGGAAACTTAAAATCTGCTCATCCAGAACTTGCGATTCAAGTTGCAGCAATAATCCTTCAAGCAATCCACTCGGGACAAATAAAAGAAAAAATAACTGATGATCAATTAAAAAATATATTAAAACAATTTCAACAACCAAAAAAAGAATTCAAAATTACAAGAAAATAAAATGGCAACTTATAAAGCACGTGGAAAGAAAAAACGTTTGATCAAAGCTGGAACTAGAACTAAATGGGCTCCATTCTGGATAATCCCAAAATGTTTCGGAACTGGCAGAAGGGTACATCCTTCTAGAAAAACTCATGTTAAAAGAAATTGGAGGAGAACTAAAATAAAAATTTGAAAATGTGTGATCATACTAATAACCTTTGGGGGGGGGAATCCGGATTCAAGGCCAGGGCATATAACAGAAGGCCCAGGATATAGTATCGCTGAAGGAATAATTTCAAGAGAACTAAGTAAGTTAGATTCCAACTACACTTCAGCAGATGTAAGGGCTATAACAGGCAAAGTTGAAACTGTGCTAAAATCCGGCGGAGGGAATGCCAACCCTGAAGATTTAACCACAATCCAAGGTGAAATAGAAAGAATAGCTGACGAAAAAGAAATGACCCTATTAGAAGATGGCAGATAAGAAAAAACCAACAGTAAAAATAGAAAGAGAATATATAGTTAATCTTAGAAAAGAAATAATCAAAGCTCCAAGGCAAAAAAAAGCAAAAAAAGCAATTAGGGCTCTAAAAGCATTCTTATCAAGACATATGAAATCTGAAGATGTAAAATTAGGAAAGTATCTTAATGAATATTTATGGCAAAATGGACCTAAAAATCCACCAACAAGAGTAGAAATAAGAGTTACAAAAAAAGATGAAAAAGTCTTTGCTGAATTAAAATCAGCACCTGAAGAAAAGAAAAAAGATAAAAAAGAAAAGAAAAAAATTATTGAAAAGAAAGAAATTGAAAAGGAAAAACAAGTTGATATGTCTTTAGTTGACAAACAAAAAAAAGTAGCTAAAGAAAAGAAAAAAGAAGAAGTTCCTAAGGCAGCTGAACTAAAAGAAGAAAAGAAATAATGTCCTTATTACCTTTTGAAAAAATTAAAAGAGAAATTCTTATTAAAAAAGATGCTACAACAAATCCCAATCAAGGATGTATTCCTGAAGAAAGATCAATCCCTGAACTAATAAATTATGGTTGTGTTACAATTAACAAACCACAAGGGCCAACTTCTCACCAAATCTCAGATTACGTTCAAAAAATATTAGAAATAAAAAAAGCTGGCCATCCCGGAACCTTAGATCCAAATGTAACCGGTTGTTTACCAGTAATTCTAAAAGATGCAACAAAATTAACTCATTCTTTGTTGAAAGCAGGAAAAGAATATATTTGTTTAATGTATATTCACAAAAAAGTTTCTCAAGCTCAAATAAATAAAGCAATGAATATGTTTATTGGAAAGATAACCCAACTTCCCCCAATAAAATCTGCAGTTAAACGTCAAGAAAGACAAAGAGAAATTTATTACTTAGAAATCTTAGAGATTAAAGGCCAAAACGTTTTATTCAAAGTTGGATGTGAAGCAGGAACTTATATTAGAAAATTATGTCATGATATTGGATTAGCATTAGAAACAAATGCCCACATGGCCCAATTAATAAGAACAAAAGCGGGTCCATTCAATGATAAAAATTGGTTTTCTCTTTACGAACTAAAAGATGCTTATGAATTCTACAAACAAGGAGATGAAAAACAATTAAGGAAGATTCTCTTACCCATGGAATTTGCAGTTTCCCATTTACCAAAAATCTGGATTACAGATTCAACAGTAAATGCAATTTGCCATGGACATAACTTGGCAATACCGGGAATATCAAAACTCCATTCAAAAATAGAAGAAAACGATCAGGTTGCAGTTTTCTCATTAAAAGATGAGCTAATAGCTCTTGGAAAAGCAATGATAAACTCAAAAGATATTATGAAACTAGAAAAAGGAATCGCTGTTAACATTCACAAAGTAATCATGAAACCAGAAACATATCAAAATGTTAGTTAAAATAAATCAGAAATCAGAAATCCCCTTAATTGGAGTTCTTCCATTTGGAATAATAGATCGTGGAACTAACTTACTTCAAATAAGACCAACATCTGTCTGCAACCTAAAATGTCCTTTTTGCTCAACAAATGCAAACAATGAAGATTTCCATCCAAACAATTACCTTGTTGATCCAGATTATCTAATCTCTTGGGCAAAGGAAATTTTCTCATTCAAAGAAATAGAATATGGAGAAGCAAACCTAGATTCAGTTGGAGAAATCTTAACACATCCAGAAATAACAAAAATAGCAAAGGGAATCTCAGAAATAAAAGAAGTAAAAACAATCTCAATGCAAACAAATGGTAGTTTACTAACAAAACAAAAAGTAAAACAATTAGAACCATATTTAACAAGAATCAACTTATCAATTAACGCATTTACTGAAAAAAAAGCAAAATATCTTTCTGGAAGCAAATCTTACAATTTAAACAATATTCTAGAAACAGCAAAAGCAATCTCAAACTCCAAAATAGAATTATTATTAGCCCCAGTTTGGATTCCAAATGTGAATGATGGAGATATCCTAGAAATCATAAAACTAGCAAAACAACTAAATGCAAAGCTAGGAATCCAAAAATACGAAACCTATCAATATTCCAGAAAATTAAAAGAAGCTAAACCGATAAACTTTTTTAAATTCTTCAAACAATTAGAAAAATGGGAAAAAGAATACAATATTAAACTAAAACTAAGAAAAGAAGATTTCTCAATACATTTAGCAAAGCGATACCCAATTACAATGAAGAAAGGAGAAAAACTTCAAGCAGTTATAAAAGCTCCAGGTTGGCAAAAAAACCAAATGATTGCAGTAGCAAAAAACAGAGCAATAACTGTAAACAACTGTAAAAAAGAAATAAACGATTTAATAAATATTCAGATTCTTCAAGAAAAAAACAATATTTACATTGCAAAACTTATTTAAAACAACTAAAAGATAGTAACAGAACCTTTTTAAAATTAAAAATTAAGATTAATTTTAAGATTATTATCTTTAAACAAAGGAGGTGAAACTAAATGGCAAAGACATTAGGCGGATGGGCATTTTTAATCGGTGTGATCCTAGCTGTAATTTTCGGATTTGTTGCGGCAGGAGAATGGCTAGCATGGACTTTAGTTGTTTTAGGTATTATCATTGGACTACTAAATATCGCTGAAAAGGAAGTAAAACCTTTCTTATTTGCAGGCACAGTATTAGTAATTGTTGCTGCATTAGGCGGTGGAGTATTTGAGAACTGGCTTAAAACAATCTTAGACAACATGTTGTTCTTATTTGTTCCAGCTACAATCGTTGTTGCTTTAAGATCAGTAATGGTTTTGGCAAAGAAATAAAATTTTTAACTTTTTTCTTTCTTTTTTTGTTTTCAAAACCTTTTTATATATCTTAATCTAGATTATTTTTAGATAATAACCTAAAAGGAGGTGAAATAATGAAAAAAACATTAATTTTTATTTCTTTACTAGTAGTTATGTTTTTAGTTTCTAGTTGTGTTAAAACTCCAGAAGAAGCTTTGTTAAGCAAACTAAAGACGTCTATGGATGGAGGAGGAAGCAGTGGATCAGAAATAACATGTTATAGTGACTCAAATTGTCCACAACCAACATCCATTGCCTGGTGTGAAGGCAACTATGCTTGTTTCCAGAGCTGTCAGGCCATCTGTATAAATTCTGGATCTTATAGCTCTTTTTGCGATGAAGAATGCGTTAATATTCCATGTCATCAGTGCGACTATGGTTGTTTAGATGGATCATGCATAGAAACAACTGAAGTGACTTACATAGATCCTACAAGCTGTGAACATATGTGGTTATACACGGGCGATGGAAATTATACTAGCGGCCCAAACATAGTTTTAAACTGCGGAATAGATAAAATTGTTCAAGAAGTTAATTTTATACAATGCTCCGACAATAGGGATGTTCCTAAAAATACTGGTTATGCTACTATTGCAATTGGCTGGTTGCCTTACGAAACTCAATACTCTTGTATTGACTATGTTACAGGTGACTGGGAAGCCCCAAGTTTAATTTCTGGCTTCTGCTGTGACATCAAAAATGCGCCAACTGCCAGGGGAACCATATATAAAACAACTCTTAACGAAGATGGAACAATAACAACAACTTAAACTTTTTTCTTTTTTTCATTATTTTTATAAACCTCAACTTTTAATCAAAACTATGTTCATAATCAAAACTTTACCAGATTTAGAAGATATTACAATAGTAGAAACTAAAAACAAAGCAAAGAAGATATTACCTCAAACATTAGAAATAGAAAAATTACAAAAACTAAATACAATAACTAACTCATACAAACTTCTAAAAAAATTCAAATTTAAAGAAATAGAAGACATTCCAAAACAAATAGAAAAATTAGATTTAAACCTAAATGACTTCAAAATAATTTGCAAAAGAATAGGAAAACATAAATTCTCATCTCAAGACATCAGAGAAATAGTAACAAAAACTTTATGTGAAAAATACAAAACAGTACCAAACTACAAAGAACCAAAAAATGAAATATTCATAGACCTTGTAAACAATAATTGTTTAGTCGGCTTAGAACCAAAAACAGACCTATGCAAACGCCAATACAAAGTAAGAACATCAAATAATTCTTTAAATTCCTGTTTAGCCTCTGCTTTACTAATAATGGCAGACTACAACCCAAAGCAAGCATTACTAGATCCTTTCTGTTCAGATGGAGTAATCGCAATTGAAGCAGCACTAAAGAAAGGAAAGGTAAATGCTTTTGACCCAAAACAAACAAACTTATTCAATGCTAAACTAAACTCCCAAGTTGCAAACGTAAAAATAAACTTTGAAATAAAAGAATCTACACAAATAATCACTCAATTGCCTTTTATCTCAAAAAGAGCAAATCCAAGAATCATTGAAAAACAATTAATTGAATTCTTAGAACTAACAAAAGCAGCAAAATCTATAACTATAATCACCCAAAAAACAATTTTATTAGAAAAATTAATGGAAGACTATCCCTTAAAGATTTCTAAAAAAAGAAAAGTTTTAATAGGTGAACAAAAATATGTTATACTATGGATAAAGAAGAAAACCAACTAATAGCTCAGAGAAAACAGAAGCTAAAGAACATCTTAGACCAAGGAATTAATCCTTATCCAAATAAATACAAGAAAACACATTCTACCTTAGAAATTCTAACAGAAAATAAGAAACTAAAACAAGGAGAAAAATCCAAGAAGAAAGTTTCAATAGCAGGAAGAATCATGACCCAAAGAATAATGGGGAAAGCATCCTTTGCACATATTCAAGATGAATCTGGAAAGATACAAATTTTTGCAACCCAAGATGATTTAAAAAATTACAAATTATTCAAAAAATTAGACATTGGAGACATAATTGGTTGTCAAGGAATCATCTTTAAAACAAAAAAAGGAGAAATATCTGTTTGGTTAAAATCATTCACATTATTAACAAAATCATTAAGGCCCTTACCTGAAAAATGGCATGGTTTAAAAGACAATGAAACAAAATACAGACAAAGATATTTAGATTTAATTTCTAATCCAGAAGTAAGAGAATTATTCAAAAAAAGAACTCAATTCATGAACTGTTTCAGAGAATACCTAGATAAAAACAATTTCTTAGAAGTCGAAACAAATACTTTAAAATTCAAAACAGGTGGAGCTGAAGCAAAGCCTTTCAAAACACACCATAATACTCTAGATATTGATGCATACTTAAGAATCTCATTAGAACTCCCATTAAAACGTTTAATGGTGGGCGGCTATGAAAATATCTATGAAATGGCAAAAGTATTTAGAAATGAAGGTATGTCAACAGAACATTTGCAAGAATTTACCATGTTAGAATTCTATTGGGCCTGGCATGATTACGAAGACTTAATGAAATTTGTAGAAAAAATGTACAAAGAAGCAATAAAGAAAACCTTCAAAACTTTAAAGATAAAATATCAAAATATTACTCTAGATTTTACAAAGAAATGGCCAAAATATGATTATGTAGAAATAATAAAGAAAAAAACAGGAATTGACTTATTAAAAGAAAACACAAAAGAAAAATTAGTAGAAGCAATTAAAAAGAAAAAATTAACAAAAGATGTAGATTTAAATGGGGGTCTTGGAAGAGTCACAGATCAATTATACAAAAGATATGTAAGACCAACTTTGATTCAACCATGTTTCTTAATCAATCACCCAGTTTCAATTTCACCATTATCAAAAAGAATGGAAAAAAATCCTTTCTTAACCGAAAGATTCCAGATACTTGCAGCAGGATCTGAAGTAGGAAATGGCTTTTCAGAATTAAATGATCCAATAGATCAAAAAGAAAGACTACTAGAACAACAAAAAATGCGTGACTCTGGTGATGATGAAGCACAAATGATGGATAAAGATTTTATTATTGCTTTAGAACATGGTATGCCTCCAACAGCAGGCTATGGGGTCGGTATAGACAGATTATTTATGATAGTTTCAAACTCAGAATCAATAAGGGATGTAGTTTTTTTCCCATTAATGCGTCCTGAATAAATAAAAAGTTTTATAAAGAAGCATTCTTTGGTTTTCTAATGAATTGGGGCTCATGATGCTTAAATTCATGCATATGGAGGTGCAAAAATGTCATTGATAGTAAAAGCAAAAATAAAAGAACATGCAGGTGGATTAAATGTAGCAGGAGATCTTGCTGAAGGGCTAGATAAAGAAGTTGCTAATTTAATTGCAAAGGCTGTTGAAAGAGCAAAAGCAAACGGTAGAAAGACAGTACAAGCTCGTGATATTTAGACCTAACAACTATCTCTTATTTTAAGAGATTTTTTCTTTTATTTTTTATAAAGCCATATCAAAAGTGGAAAAAGTTAAATCGCCAACAATATCTAAAAAACAGAAGAAAACCAATCAAAAACTATTTATAGGAGAAGAAATCCTTTTTCTTTATAAAAATGAAAAAAACGCACACCAGAGCAAAAAGAAAAGCAAGGTTATCTACCCATAGAGGAAAAATACCTTCTTTAAATAAGAAAAAAGGAGCAAAAACATTCAAAACAGAAGAAAGAGCTAATGAATGGGCAAAAGATAATAAAATAGAGAAATTTTCTCTTAAAAAAGTTAAAAAGGATAAAAAGTTTCAAATAGTTAAAGAATAAACAAAAACTATTTATTCTAGTATAAACTCAGAAATAACATGTCAACAACAGAACAAATTATGGTTAAAGCACTTAAAACCAACTTAGTTCATAAAAAAGGAGAAAAAGTTGTTATTGTAACCCAAGAATTTGATTCAAAGTTTGAAAACAATTTAAAACCGCAATTTGATCGGGCATTGGAATTATGTAAAAAACTAAACGAAACATACCAAAACCAAGGAATCAATTCTACCCTTATAACATTCACTCCAAAAGATGCGGGATCAGGAATAAATCCAACAAAAGAATTGTACAATAAATTTGAAGAATTTGAAAAAAACAGTGGAATTCCAGAAATTGTAATAGCCCCATCTGCATATTCTTTAACTCACACTGCCTGGAGAAAACAACAATGTGAAAAAGGATCAAGGATAGCAACTATGTCAAATTCTTCCTTAGCAATGTTTCAGCCAGGTGGTCCATTTGATATTGAAGAGGATTATAATAAAATATTGGAAGAAACAAAAGAAAAGGCTGAAAAGTTAAGAAATAGTAAATATGTAAAAATAACTGGTCCAAACACAGAACTAGTAATAAACGTTGATCAAAACCTAGTAATAGAATCTACTGGTATTCTATCAAAACCTGGAACTTACGGCAACTGGCTAGGCGCGGAAGCATTTGCAGTTCCAATTCACTTAGGAGATTCTTATGGATATTTTCTTACACCAAAAAACTGGGGTGGGGCAAAACAACTTAAATATTCTGCAATATTCCATATAAAAGACGGAAAGTTTACGGACATAAAATCTGCAGATAACTCCAAAGAAGCCCAATCTTGGCTAGATGAAAACATAAAACCAATGATATTCAACAAACCGAATAATGATGTTGTAGCAGAGCTTGGTCTCGGGACAAATCCATTCGTAAGAGATGATTATCTAATGAAAAACTGGAGTTTGGCTGTTGCTGAGAAAAAAGGAAATACAGTCCATATAGCTCACGGAAATAGCAAATGTATGGGGGGTCAAAATGATGTAGAGATTCATCAAGATTTTGTAATCCTTAATGTGGACAAAATAGAATTTAATTATCGACCATAAACTATTTATTCAACCTATTCTAAACAATTGTATGAAAAGTAAAGGCACTAGGGCTGAAAGAGAATTATTTCATATGTTGTGGGATTCTGGCTGGTCTACAGTCAGATCTGCAGGTTCTGGATCAACACCCTTACCAAATCCAGACTTAATAGCAAGCAATGGTTCAAAAATACTTGCAATAGAATGTAAAGCAATTAAGAATAGCAGCAAACATTTTAATAAAACAGAGATAAATCAATTAATAGAATTCTCAACAAAATTTGGAGCAGAACCCTGGTTTGCAATAAAATTTGATAATCAAGGTTGGAATTTCCTAAGACCAGAAGAACTAAAGAAAACAAAAACCGGAAATTATTCTGTAAATTTAAATTTAGCAAAGCAATCTGGAATAAAGTTTGATGAACTTATTGGATTATTTAAACAACAAAAATTATTTAAATGACCCCCATATCCAGAATCTAACGTGAATACCAGAAAATATATGTTTTTATTTGTATTTCTCATAGCAATAAATCTAACATCTGCAGATATTATCTTTAACGAAATTATGTACAATCCATCAACTGCTCAAGGTTCAGATAGTTACAATGAATGGATAGAAATATACAACACAGAAAACACAACAATTTCTTTAGAAAATTATACCTTATGTGAAAAATCATTTTTACCAGGATACATAAATCGTGAAGATTCAATAACATACCTAAACAATGGGTTAATAATTCAACCTTTCAGTTATGCAATAATAACAGATGGTGGCTCAGGAACTGAAGTTTATACCAACTTTAACATAAATGAAAATTCATTAGCATTGCATGTAGATGCTGCAACACTCTGCGGAGGATTATCTGGTTCAGAAAAAATAACTTTAAAGTCAGAAATAGAAACAATTGACCTCTTAAGATATGATTCTATTTGGGGTGGAGATAATAATGGGTTTTCAATCTGTACATTTCCTAATGAAATAGGAACTTGGAAAGAATGTTCAATAACACCAGGACAAGAAAATTCTCAAACATCAAGCCAATCTTACAACTTAATAATCACTGAATTCCTTCCAGATCCATATGGAAATGACAATGCAGCAATGCCAGATGGAGAATTTATTGAACTTTATAATAAAGAAGAAACCACAATTGATTTACAAGGATTTTATCTAAAAGATTCTGCAAACCATAAAATAATAATTTCTAATATGAATTTACTAAACAACAATACAGAAATAGAAGGTAACTCTTATTTAACAGTCTACACAAATGGTTTTTCTGGATTCCTAAACAATGAAGGCTTAGAAGAAATAAAAATATATGATGTAAACAACAACAGATTAAACAAAGTTTCATACTCAAACTCTCAAGAAGGAGTTTCATGGTCTCTAATAGAAGATTCATGGCAACAAACACAACCAAGTCCCAATGAAGAAAACATCAACCCAGAAGAAGCCAATCCAGCAAGAATTGAAATACAAACTATTTACATAGGATCAGATGAAAAAGCAAAATTTGGAGATTTATTAAGAGTAAAAATATTCGCAAATAAAGGAGACAACACAAAAGAATCCTTACAATTATATCTTCAAGACGAAACAGGAGAAAAAATAAGCAAAATAACAAGAACAAATCTTGAAAAGAAATATACTGATTACTCGATGACCTTACCAATTCAAATTTTTCCAAATTGTAATAAAAAATATCCAGATGAAAAATATGAAATAATCTTAGAAGGATTTGATTTAGAAAACTCAAAAAAAATAGAAATTGAAGGAATAACACAAAATCTTTGTGAACAAATAAAGCCAGATTGTAAACCTTGCACTACTTATGAAGAATTTTATTCATCAGAATCAACAGAAAACTATGAATCCGAAACAGTTATAAATCCCTATTCAATTACAGGCAATGTAATATTTGAATCAACAGGCATAAAAGCAAAGAGGTATGGAATATACTTCTTCTGTGCAGTTTTATTCCTTGTTATATTGCAATTACAAGTAAAAAATGGTAAAAATAAAAGCTAACACAATAATTGAACTTGCAGGTTTTCCAAAAGAACATATAGAAAATTCAATGCAAGATGTAATTAAAAAAGTTAAAGAACTAAAAGGAATTAAAATAATCAAATCTGAAACAGCAGAAACAAAGCAAAACAAAGAATTTTTTTCAATTTTCACTGAATTTGAAATAGAATTTAGTGATTTTGACTCATTATTGATTTATAGTTTTAACTTTATGCCTTCATCAATCGATATCTTAGAACCAGAAAATCTGAGTATTAAGTTAGAAGATTTGCAATATTTATTAAATGATTTAATTGGAAAACTGCATCAATATGATATGGGTGTAAAAAAACTTTTATTAGAAAACAGAGCATTAAAAAATCAACTTACTGCCCAAAAAAGTTAGTTTCTGATTTTTTTACTTTTTTCTTAAATATTATAAATAAAGTAACTGCAATAACTAAAAGTATTCCTAAAAATACCCAAATCCAAGTCTTTCCACTAGGTTCTTGATCGTCTGGAGGCAAAGTATCATTTATATAAAAATTACCATTAAGTGGATCCTCAGTAATCCCCTGTTCTACAAATCCATCATCAATTTCTCCACTGTTAACAACAACTTCTTGATCTTCAATAACAATATTCACTGGAAAATCTACTGTCTTCCCTTCATACACTAATCTAACAGAACCAGTATACTCTCCAGGTTGGGCTCCACCTTCCCGATTTATACTTAAAAATGTTTTATTGACTTCATTGGGTGCAACACTTTCAAAAAGATAAGTATCTAATTTAGCTATTTGATTTAAATTTCCAGTAAAAATAAAACTAATATCTTCTATTGTTCTATTAGCATAATTTCTAAAAAATAAGCTTCCTTCGGTTCTTTCCCCATAACCTAACGTTTCATTCAAATAAGAATACTGATTTACAAATTGGATGACGCCTGTAATCTCTTCTGTTTCATTATTCTCTGGAACTGTTTCATTTCCATTTGGAATTGTTCCATTGGTATGGTTAACAGGAGAAGGATTTTCAATCACCCCTTCAAAACCTAACCAAATTGGAATTTCATATGTTCTTCCATCCGTAGAAACCGTAATTACGTCATTCTCAATATTATTTACAAGGGTATGATCAAAAAATATGTCTAAAATCTTAGTTTGACCGGAATTCAATAAAAAACCAGTACTGCCTAAAAAAGTATATGGTTTACTTTTAGAAAATTCTACATTAATTACCCTATCTTTATTGTTTTTAACAAATAATTGAAAAATATAATCACCATCAGTATTTGCTACTTTAAAAATTCCGGGATTAAAATTAAGAGAAACATCATAAGTTATGCTAAAATCTGAAGTAAAATCTTCACTTTTCAAAACCCCATTATCCAGATATAATAAATCTTTAACTAAAAAAGAATATTGTCCTGCTTCAAATGGCAATTTATAATAAGCAAAATAGTAATTATTACTTAATTTAACTAAATAAGGATAAACAGTAATCTCACTTCCCCCTTTTAACAGGCCCAAATCAGTGTGCTTTATCTCTTCCTGAACCTCTTCGCTAGCATTAATCCAAACCTGCAAAGTATCTCCTTTAAAATAATTACTTTGTACAAATTCAAAACTTAAAGAATCTGCATTAACTAAAAATGCGGAAAAAACCAACATTATTACTAAAAATAAAAAAAACTTCATTTTTTCCTTAATAAATCTCTAGCTTTTTTAATAGAGTCATCTAATTCTTTTTCAAATTTATCTTCTCTTACTTTTTTAACTGGGGGATAATAAGGTTTAGCAGGTTCAACATTACCTGGTTTAAATCCTTGTTTCTTTTGATCATTAGTTTTTTTATTTTTCAAAAAGTCTTCAAAAGTTTGTTTTTTATCCCCTTTTCCTCCGCCCCAAAACTTAAATTTAACTCCCTTTTTCTTTAAGAAAAATAATCCTGCTCCAACAATTACTAAAACTAATATTAATATCCAAAGCCACAACATACTTCCACCTTCATCCGAATCATCATCTTCTACATAAATACAAGAACCAAACTCACAAATATAACCCGTAGAGCAATCATCATCAAACTCACATTCTGTATCGCCACCTCCAATAGATACGCAGGTGTTAGTTAATACATCACATTCCTCTAAATAAAAACTACAATCATCATCGCTTTCACAACAATTTGTTGTATCTTCTCTACATGAACATGTGAACCCATCACAATAATAACAGGCACCTAACCAAGAACAATCTAAATCACTTAAACATTCATCAGAAGCTGTACATTCTCCAGTATCGCTTCCACCAGGCAAGGTATTATTTACGCCGGGACCTTCATAAACATCTTGGCATGTACAATCTACGCATTTTTGATCATCAGCACAATCCAAAACATGCCCAGAAATTAACTCATTGTTAGAATCATACCTTGCATCACATTCTTCCCCAATTCCGGGATCTAAAACCCCATCATTATTACAAGACCCGGTCTCATTTCCGCCAATTGATTCATTACAATCAGAAGGACAGTTTACATAAGATTCTCCAGAATCACAAATTCCATCATAATCACAGTCACCAGATGGGGTTACAGGTGGTAAATCAGTAGAATAAACTCTCCATAAAATCATTGCAGTTGTTTTAATATCGCTATTCCAATGCCCATCCACATTTTGTCTACTTCCCAAATAACTAGTTGCACTAGTTACAGCATCACTATAAACACCACCTTGTTTCAAACTTCCAACAACAAAAGCAGTTTCATAAAAATTACCCCAATATTGGACAAACGTTTGGTGATCTTTCAACCAAGCAGCATAATAATTTTTTTCAGTTATTTCATAAAGCATAGCTTTCTGCAATGCAACATTATCGCAAGCAGTTTCTAAATAATTAGAAGTCCTAAAATCTTTATTCAAATACTCCAAAACCCAAGTAGTATAACCTGTTGTCTCACAATCACATGAATTTGACCCATAACAAGCATTCTCTAAATTTAATGGATTA
>Ga0180732_1000976_pt1 | contig 19676 bp, 23 predicted proteins | sample KR11_01MetaG_FD_148674 | JGI IMG/M metagenome (GOLD analysis project Ga0180732, IMG submission 148674) | Groundwater microbial communities from the Olkiluoto Island deep subsurface site, Finland - KR11_0.1 MetaG | ecosystem: Environmental > Aquatic > Deep subsurface > Groundwater | place...
TTTACTAAAATCATAGATATAGTTACATCTATAGCCAGTGTAGGTCTTGCTTTAGTTCCTTCTATAATCTTTTCATTTTGGTTTAAATTAAATCCTAAGGCTGTTTTTCTAAGTATTTGTTTTGGAATTTTAGGGGCTGTGGGTGCATTTATTTTTATGGGCATTGGTATTGAATCTGCCCTAGTTTCTTTGCCTGTTTCTTTAATTGTTTTGGGGATATGTCAATGGAAATATAAAAAATAACTATTAAATGATTTTTTCTAAAAAAGTTTAGTAAAAAAAATAAAATGATAAACTTTATAAATCAATAACAACTATTTCCTGAATATAAGCATTACAAGCTTTGACGGCTTTAAATTTTGATACCGAAGAGAACCGGACAAATGTTCTAACGTCCGGTTAGGGCGCTTACTTACGCTTAGTGGTAACAAATCAATAGGTTTATAAAAGGTAATTTCTTCTGGTTTAAAAACATAAAATGCCAAGAAAAATTGATCCAATAAAAGAATTAGAAGAATTAGCAAGGGAAGGAATCATATTTAATACAGATGCAGATAACTTTCCTAGCCACATAAGGGTCCGTGGTTTCGGGTGGCATGAAACTTTTTTTACGCCCAACAAAGAAGGCAAGAGGTTATCTTATTCCATAATTCCACCCCGGGTCAATCTAGATGTTGTCCGAGTGGATCATGATGGTAGAAAAACACGCATCTCTGGAGAGGCTAGCGATTTATTGGTTACAATTACAGATTATAAAACAACTATTGGCTCCCATGCAGATTCAAGAAAAAAGCGTGTAATCTGGAACCAGGTGGCACACGAATATCATGGCTCAGTAAGTGTTAAGGAGTATGAAGAAATGCTTCATAAAATTGATGCCTCTTAAATTATAAAGTAATCTTTTCTTTTTTTCAAAAACGTACCCCTAGGCGTAAGTCATTTCCCGGTCAGGGCGCTTTTTTCCAATAATTTTATATAATGCTATGTTCTTTTAAAAAACATGGCAGAGGTAAAAGTTTTAGTTTCGGGGGGGCATGAAGACACAGATGAAGGACTAAAAATTGGTTCTACAACGACACTAATTAAAACTGATCAGAATATTATTGTTGATCCTGGAGCTTTGATAGATGAGCAAAAACTATTGGATGCTTTAAAAAAAGAGAATATTTCTCCAGAAGATATTAAATTAGTTGTTTTAACACATACCCATATAGATCATACTGTTAATTTACATTTATTCAAAAATGCAACAGTGTATTTAAAATTCATGGGTAGTTATCCTGGTCAAATGCAAGTAATAAATAAGGGACTTTTAATAAGAAAAGATTTACTTGAAGATACTAAAATAGCAAAAGATGTTAAAATAATTTTAATTCCGGGACATTCTAATGATTTGATAGGTTTAGTTATTGATACTGATGAAGGGAATGTGGTTATTGCTTCAGATGCAATTAGTAATGAAGGTTGTGCAGATTTAAAGAATGAACCTAATCCTATGATTGTAGCAGATGTTGATCAATATAATGAAAGTAGAAAAAAAATCCTAAAAATTGCTGATTTTATTATTCCTGGACATGGAAAGATGTTTAAAGTAAATAAGTGAGTTTTCCGTCGAAAAAACGAAACATTTATATAGGGCTGATTTCTCCAAAAGTAACAAGCAAGATTCTGCTCTACAATCCAAAATGCATTATAGTCATAATCAATCTTTATTGGCCCTTTTAGAATGTCGTAGCTATTCTGGAAAACTTAAATTTCTAGTTAAAACTATTATTTCTAAACTTAAAGGTTGTTAGGGGCTGGTAGCTCAGCTTGGTAGAGCACTTGAGACTCTGTCGGTGAAGCTTTTAACCAAGTGGTCGCGGGTTCGAATCCCGTCCGGCCCATTTAAACAAAATGGCAAAAGAAATAAAAATCAAAAAACATGAACTTGTGCCGGTTCATGAAAAACTTTCTGAAGAGGAAAAGAAAAAAGTTTTTCAAAAATTAAATGTTTCTATGTCACAAATGCCAGCAATTTTGCCAAATGATCCAGTTCTTGAGAACTTAGATGTAAAACCTGGTGATTTAATTAAGATTACAAGAAACAGTCCAACTGCAATTAAGTCTGTTTATTATAGGGTGGTAGTTTATGGTTAAGGAATATAAAGAGATCATTGGAAGTTTCTTTAGAGATAATTCATTTGTTGAATCAAATATAAAATCATTTAATAGATTTTTAGATAAGGGTATGCAAGAGATTATTGATGAAACAAGAGAAATTGTTCCAACTATTATTCCGCAAGAATTTGAGAATTTTAAAATAAGATTTAGCAAGGTTAATATTGAAAAACCAGTTATTACTGAAGCTGACGGAAGTAAAAGGGATGTTTATCCGGTTGAAGCAAGATTAAGATCTTTAATTTATGCGTCCCCTATTTTCTTAGAAGTTTCTGCGCATATTAATGATGTTCAAAGAGAAACATTTACTGCTAATGTGGGAGAGATTCCAATTATGTTAAAATCTAAAAATTGTCACTTATGTAACTTAAAGAAAGAAGAATTAATCGAACATGGGGAAGACCCCCATGATACTGGGGGGTATTTTATATTAAATGGAAATGAAAGAGTTTTGATTACTGTAGAAGACTTAGCCTCAAATAAAATTTTTATTAAGAAAAACTCAATTGGGCCAAGTAAATTTACAGCAAAGATATTTTCTGAAAAGGGAAGTTTTAGAATTCCTCATGATATTGAACAAATGAAAGATGGAATTTTATATCTTAGTTTTACTAGATTTAAAAGAGTTCCAGTTATTGCGGTAATTAAAGCTCTTGGTTTAACTAAAGATAGTGATATCATGCATTTTATTTGTGGTGATGAAATGGATGATGATGTTATTATTAATTTATATAATTATGTAAATATTAAAACAAAAGACGAGGCACTTGATTTCTTAGCTAAAAAAATTGGAATGAGCGCAATAATTGAGAACAAAGAAGAGAGAATTGCAGAGCAATTAGATCGATATTTATTACCGCATATTGGAGTTACTCCAAAAGACAGAATTTACAAGGCTTATAATTTGTGTAAATTACTTAAAAGATTTTTAATTGTTTCCCATAAGGGGGAAGAATTAGATGATAAAGATCACTATATGAATAAAAGATTGAAACTAAGTGGAGACTTACTAGAGGACTTGTTTAGAGTTAACTTTAGATCATTAACACAAGATGTTTTGTATAATTTCCAAAGATTAGTAAAGAGGGGAAAGTTCCAAAGTATTAAAATAATTATTAGGGAACAATTGTTAAGTTCTAGAATTAAAAGTGCAATGGCTACTGGTAATTGGGCGGGTGGAAGAACCGGTGTAAGTCAGAACATTCAAAGAACTAATGCTTTAGATACTATTTCACACTTACAAAGAGTTGTTTCTTTATTAACTTCAAGTCAAGAGAATTTTGCTGCTAGAGCATTACATAGCACCCATTGGGGAAGATTATGTCCTGTAGAGACTCCAGAAGGAACACCAATTGGCTTAAGAAAAAATCTTGCTTTAATGTGTAATATTTCACAAGCTGAAAGTAATGTTGATAAAGTTAAAAAAGTTTTGGGGGATGCTGGATTAAAATTAGTTGGACAAAATGGCTGATGTATTCATAGATGAAAAATTTGTAGGGACTGTAGATGATCCCCAAGTGTTTGTTAAAAACGTTAGAGAATTGAGAAGAAGAAAAGAATTATCTCAATCTTTAAACATTTCTTATAATGATGACTTTAATGAAGTTTATGTTGAACTAACAAAAGGTAGAGCAAGAAGACCCTTGATTATAGTTGAGAATGGAGAATCTAAATTAACTAAAGAATTAATTGAAAAGTTAAAGAGTAAAGAATTAAATTGGGATAATTTAATTGAAAATGGAATTATTGAGTATTTAGATGCTTCCGAAGAAGAAAATTCATTTATTGCGTTAGATGAGCCTGAGTTGAGTAAAGAACATACTCATTTAGAGATTGCCCCAGTTACTATATTGGGAATTGTTACCTCTATGTTGCCTTATTCAAATTATGGTGGGGGATCTAGATTGATAAGAGGTTCCAAAATTCAAAAACAATCTTTGGGATTATATGCTGCTAATTTCTTGATGAGAATGGATACTGATGCTAATATCTTGCATTATCCTCAAGTTCCAATTGTTCAAACTTTTATGCATAAGATATTTGATTATAAAGAAAAACCTGCTGGACAAAATTTTACTATTGCTGTAATGAGCTTCCAAGGTTACAACATGCAGGATTCAGTAATACTTAATAAAGCAAGTATAGATCGTGGACTTGCTAGATCAACTTATTTTAGACCTTATTCGGCAGAAGAATTAAGATATTCTGGTGGGTTAACTGACGAAGTTGGTGTACCAGACAAAGAAACTAAAGGATACAGATCTGAAAAAGATTATAGGTTATTAGAAAAAGATGGCATTATTTATACTGAAGCTAAAGTTAATCAAGAGGACGCTTTGATTGGGAAAACAAGTCCTCCTAGATTCTTAGGAAGTTTAGAGGAATTCAGCGTAGCTGCCAATGTAAGAAGGGAGAGTTCATTGGTTGTTAGACATGGTGAAGAAGGATTTGTTGATACTACAATTATTACTGAAAACGGTGAAGGAAATAGGCTAGTGCAAGTTAGAGTCAGAACCCCGAGAAATCCAGAAATTGGTGATAAATTCTCATCTAGACATGGTCAGAAAGGAGTTATTGGTATGCTTGTACCCCCCGCTGATATGCCTTTTACTGCTTCTGGAATGACTCCGGATATTATTTTTTCTCCACACGGTATTCCTGGGAGAATGACGGTTTCACATTTATTGGAGCTATTAGCAGGCAAAGTTGGTGCTTTGTCTGGAAAAACAATTAATGGTACTACTTTTGATGCTGTTCCTGAAGAAAAATTAAGAGAACAACTTCTTGAATTAGGTTTTAGGGAAGATGGAACAGAAACAATGTATAATGGAATTACTGGTGAGAAATTTGAAGCTAGAATTTATACCGGAAACATGTATTATTTGAAATTGAAGCACATGGTCGCAAACCACATACATTCAAGAGCTTCTGGAAGAATTCAATTATTAACTAGACAACCTATTGAAGGTAGAGCTCGTGGTGGAGGATTAAGATTAGGAGAGATGGAAAAAGACTGTTTAGTAGCACACGGTGCATCTTTATTATTAAAGGAAAGATTTGATTCTGATAAAACAGTTGTTTATGTTTGTGATAATTGTGGAATGTTCGCCATGTATGATCATTTCAAAAATCAGCCTTCATGCACTAAATGTGGGGCCAATGTAGAAATCCATCCTGTTGAAATGAGTTATGCAGCTAAATTATTGTTCGATGAAATAAAATCATTGAATATTACTCCAAAAATAAAATTAAAGGATAAATACTAAAAATGACTGAAGAACATGTTGTAAAAAAAGTAGCCTCCATAACATTTGGATTACTTTCACCAAAGCATATTAAGAAGATGGCTGTAGCTAAGATAGTTACACCTGAACTTTATGATAAAGAGGGGTATCCTGTCGACGGTGGTTTAATGGATATTAGGTTGGGTGTTATTGATCCTGGGTTGAGATGTAAAACCTGTGGTGGAAGATTGAAAGAATGTTTTGGGCATTTTGGTTATATTGAAATTGCAAGACCAGTTATTCATATTAAATATATTAAAATTATTTTGGATCTTTTAAGAAGTAGTTGTAGAGACTGTGGAAGAGTTTTAGCTTCTGAAGAGAAAATAACTTCACATTTGGCTTTACTTGAAAAATTAAAGAAAGAAAATAATTCTAAAAAAATGAGAATTGCTATAAAAGATTTTACAAATGGTATTAAAAATGTTAAAAAATGTCCACATTGTCAAGCAAAACAAATTAAAATTAAAATTGAAAAACCAAGTACATTCTTAGAAGATAATAGAAGAATTAATCCTATTCAAATGAGGGCTAGGTTGGAAAAAATTCCTGACCTAGATTTAGTTTCTTTGGGTTTAAATCCAGAAGCTGCAAGACCTGAATGGATGGTTTTGACTGTTTTGGCTATTCCCCCGGTAACTGTAAGACCAAGCATTACTTTAGAAAGTGGTGAGAGGAGTGAAGATGATCTAACCCATAAATTAAGTGATATTGTTAGAATCAACCAGAGATTATTTGAAAATATTAATGCTGGGGCACCAGAGATTATTATAGAAGACCTTTGGGATTTATTACAATATCACGTAACAACTTTCTTTGACAATAATATTTCACAAATTCCGCCTGCAAGACATAGAAGTGGTCAACCTTTGAAAACTTTATCTCAGAGAATAAAGAGTAAAGAAGGTAGATTTAGACATAATTTAGCAGGAAAGAGAGTTAATTATTCGGCAAGAACTGTTATTAGTCCAGATTCTAAGATTGCATACAATGAAGTCGGAGTTCCATTATTGATTGCTATGGATTTAACTGTTCCTGAAACTGTTAGTGAATGGAATATCAAATGGTTGAAAGAATTTATTAAAAATGGGCCAGCTATTTATCCTGGTGCAAATTATATTGTTACTCCGGATGGAAAAAAGAGGAAGATTACTGAAGAAACTCAAGAACAAATTTTAGAAGAACTCGAACCAGGTTATGTTGTTGAAAGGCATTTAATCAACGGAGATGTTTCTATTTTTAATAGACAGCCTAGTTTACACAGAATGAGTATAATGTGTCACAAGATCAAAGTTTTACCAGGAAGGAGTTTTAGATTAAATCCTGCTGTTTGTACTCCTTATAACGCAGACTTTGATGGAGATGAAATGAACTTACATGTTCCACAAACAGAAGAAGCAAGAGCTGAAGCTGAATTATTAATGAGTGTACAACAACATATTATCACGCCAAAAAATGGACTTAATGTTATTGGAAATATCCAAGATGCAATTACCGGAAATTATTTATTAACTAAAGAAATGGAATTCACAAAAGAAAAGGCAATTGATATTTTGATGAGTATTGGTGTTTATAATCCTACAAAGTTCAAAAAATTTGGGGCTAATGTATCTGGAAAAGAAGTATTTTCTGCTTTATTACCGGATGATTTTGATTTTATTGGGCAAACAAGAGCATGTAAAAGATGTGATAAATGTTTAGCAGATAAATGTAAAGATCATGCTTATGTAAGAATCAAAAAGGGAGTCATGGTTTCTGGATTAATTGACCAAGCTACTATTGGAGAGGAAAATGGTAGTTTAATTAGAGCTTTATATGCTAAATATGATGAAAATAGGGGGATTAAATTATTAAATGATATATTCAAATTAGGAATTGAGATTTTGTTGAGAAGAGGATTTACAACTGCAATTTCTGATACTGACTTGCCGGATAAGATTAAAAGTAAAAATAAAGCTGTAATTGATGAAGCATTTGCAAAAGTTGATGATTATATTAAAAAATATAAAGAAAATAAATTAGAAATTTTACCAGGTATGACTGCTGCTGAAACAGTAGAAGCTAGAATTATTGAAGTTTTGAATAAGGTGAGAGATAAAGTAGGTGAAGCTGTTATTGGAAACACAAGTGAGCATAATTCAACTATGATCATGGCAACTTCTGGCGGGGAAGGTAATGTATTAAATATCACCCAAATGGCTGCATGCGTAGGTCAACAAGTAATGAGGGCAAAGAGAGTTCAAAATGGTTATAAAGATAGAACTTTAACTATTTTTAAGAGGGGGGATATAAGTCCTAAAGCAAAAGGTTTTGTCAAGGATGGTTTTAAGAAAGGATTGAATCCTTCTGAGTATTTCTACAGTGCAATGACTGGTAGAGATGCCTTAATGGATACTGCATTAAGAACACCTAAATCTGGTTATCTTTATAGAAGACTAGCTAATGCATTACAAGATCTAAAAGTTGAATATGATTATACAGTTAGAGATGCAAATCATGGAATTATCCAATATGAATATGGTGAAGATGGATTAGATGTTTCAAAGACAGATGGGGGGATAATTAATATTAAAAAAATTATTAAAGAGGTTACTCAAAAATGACTTCAATATATGATAAATACACAGAGGACTTATCTGCTAAGGTAATTGAATCTGTAAAAGAAGAAGCAGAAAAACAAAAATTAAGTTCTGCTGATGTTAAAAAAGTTTTAGATAGAGCAAAAGAAGAGTATAAGAAAGCAATGATTTCGCCTGGTGAAGCAATTGGAATTGTTACCGCAGAAAGTTTCGGGGAACCAGGTACACAGATGACATTAAATGTATTCCACTTTGCAGGTGTTGCGGAGATGCAGGTCACAGAAGGTCTACCAAGGTTAATTGAAATCTTTGATGCTAGAAAAGAACCTCAAACTCCAATTATGGAAGTTCATTTGAAACCAGCGTATACAAAAGATGAAAAAACAATTAAAAAAGTTGCTTCTTTAATAAAAGAAATGACTTTCAATGAATTATCTTCAGAATTCTCTATTAATATCATAAAGGGAAGTGTAGAATCTGTTTTGGATAATAAAAAAATGAAAGATTATGGTTTCACAAGAAAATATATTTCAAATATTTTAACAGATCAACTAAAAAATATGGAAATCAGAGAAAGCAAAAGGGGATTTATTTTTGTTTTGAAGGAAGGAAGTGAAAATTTAAGTGAAGTTTATAGAATGAAGGAAAAAATTAAGGACACAATTATTAGGGGGATTAAAGGAATTGCTCAAGTATTGCCCACCCTTAAGAATAATAAAATGGTCATTTTATGTGGTGGTTCCAACTTAAAAGAAGTTTTACAATTAGAACAAGTTGATGAAAACAAAACAAAAACAAATAATATTTTTGAAATTGCTAATGTTTTGGGTATTGAAGCTGCAAGACAGATAATTATAGAGGAATCTTTGTCTGTTATTGAAAAGCAAGGTTTGGACATTGATATTAGACATATTCTATTACTCGCTGATTTAATGACTTCAAGTGGTAAGATCAGTGGTATTACCCGGGGCGGAATTATGAGTGAAAAAGAATCTGTATTAGCAAGAGCAAGTTTTGAAACCCCGGATGTACATTTAGTGAATGCCAGTTTGGTTGGAGAAGAAGATAAATTAAAGAGTGTAATTGAAAATGTAATTTTAAATCAACCGGTTCCTTTGGGTACTGGTTTACCTGGATTGGTTGCTAAAATGAAAACGGGGAATAAAAATGATTGAGAATCTACAAAAAGAGTTAAAAGAAAATAAGTTAGTTTTTGGAACAAAAGAAAGTTTGAAAGCTATTAAAACTGGAAAAGCAAAAGAAGTATTTTTGGCTAAAAACATTGATGAAGAAGTCAAGGAAGAAGTTGAGAAATATGCAAAAATAGAGGGAATTAAAGTAAATATCTTAGAAAAAGATAATGTTGAGTTGGGTGCATTATGCAAAAAACCTTTTTCTATAAGTGTTTTATGTTACTAAAATGAAATTAGATATGGAGTTAATTGGTTACATAAACCTTTTTGAGAAGATAACTAGATGTCATGTTAAAGATAGTTTTCCCTATAGTGATAAGTTATTATTTGTTGTTGGGCCCGGACAAGCAAGTAAGGCAGTTGGTAAGAAAGGTGCTAATATTAAGAAATTATCTGATATGATTAATAAAAAATTGAAGGTAGTTGAATTTAGTGATGATCCTGCTACTTTTTTGAAAAGTTTTATTTCTCCGATTAAAGCACAGAAGATTGAAATTAACTGCAACATTGCTGAAATAACTGTTAGGGGCAGGCAAGAAAAAGGATTACTTATTGGAAGAGATAAGAACAATTTGAATTGTTTGAAAGAAATTGTTAAGAAATACTTTAAAATTGAAGATGTTAAGATTTTATGATTGATCATTTACCATAATAATTTCGTCTATACCTATAACCCCTAATCTATATTCATCGAATTCGTATCTAAACTGTTCTTCTGGATCATCCCATATAGCATAACTGTCATTGTATTCTGCAATCTTAAAATAGATTTCAGTGCCTTTGGTTAATAACTCTTCAAATAATAATTCTTCGCTATGATGTTTTACTGGCATTGGTATAATTGACAGCGGATAAAGGTGGTGACTATTAAGTCTGGCCACATATAGTCCTTCATCTGTATCTATTTTTATTGTACCGTAACTGTTTGAACTTTCTTCATCAAGGGGGGATACTTCTCTTATTGTTCCCTTTAAAAAAATATCATAATTTGTACCGACTTCATCACACATAGCAAATTCTCTTTGGACAACTTTGTGCAAGGGGGACTCTCTTAATTCTGCTAATTTCTTTGATCCTCCAGAAGTGCACCCAGAAACAAATAACGTTGCGGTTGCGAGTAAAGCACACAAGGTAGTTTTTAGTTTGTTCATTTTGTTAAAAAAGAACATATTGTTATTTATAAATCTTCCGGTTTGTTACTACTTATTAGTTTAATATTTCAAATTTCCCCCTTATAATCTAATTTTTTTACTAAATTTTAGAGATATGTTAGCAAAAGTTTTATAAAGAGCTAATTTGCTCACAATTACAAGAAAATGGGAAAAAAATCAAAAGGATTGGCTGCTGGAAAGAAGTTAAAGAAAAGAAGAGCTAGCGGTAGAATGCATGATGAAAAATTCGTTAAAAGAAAATACGGATTAAAGAAAAAATCAGATCCATTAAAAGGTGCACATCAAGCTAAAGCTATTGTTTTAGAAAAAGTACAGTTAGAAGCAAAGCAACCTAATTCGGCCTTAAGAAAATGTGTAAAATGTCAGTTAATTAAGAATGGTAAAAAAATTACTGCGTTTGTTCCTGGTTATAATGCTATTAAATTTATTGATGAACATGATGAAGTTATGATTGAATGTATTGGTGGAACTAAGGGAAGAGCAAAGGGAGATATCCCGACAGTTAGATGGCAAGTTATCAAAGTTAATGATCAGAGTTTAAATGCTTTAATTAGAGGAAAGATCGAGAAGGGTAGAAGATGAAATTATTTGATAAATGGGATACTACAGAAATTAAAGTTGAAGATCCAGCGCTTAAAAAATACATTTATTTAGATGGAATTCTTTTGCCTAGAACTGGCGGTAAAGCAGCACAGGGTCAAAGAATTTGGGTTCAAAAAACACATATTGTTGAAAGGTTAATGAACAAATTGATGGTATCTGGCCATAAAGGTAAGAAACATAAAATTAGTTCTGGTCACAATACTGGAAAAGCAACAATAGTGTATAAAGCTGTTAAAAGATGTTTTGAGATTATTGAAGAAAAGACTAAAAAAAATCCTGTTGAAGTTTTTGTAAAAGCTATTGAAAATGGGGCACCAAGAGAAGAGATTACTGCTATTGAGTACGGTGGTGCAAGATATTCTAAGGCTGTAGAAGTAAGTCCTCAAAGAAGAGTCGATCTCGCTTTGAGATATATGGTACAAGGTGCTTATCAAAAATCATTTAATTCTAAGAAAAAAATTGAACAAACACTTGCTGATGAAATAATTGCTGCTTCAAATACTGATCAAGCTCATAGTAATGTAATTGCAAAGAAATTAGAAGCTGAAAGACAATCTGATGCTTCTAGATAATTTTTTACCCCATTTTTATAATATATTTATAAGAATTAACATTAAAACTGTTATTGCTGCTGTTGTTATATAAACTGGTTTACTCCAAGAAAATATTTTTGAACCATCAAATCCAGGAAATGGAATTAAATTAAATGCTGCTAAAATTATGTTTATCCAAGACCCATAATAAAATAATAGATTTCCGGGGAAAAGGTATAGTAAAATAAAGAAAATTATTGCTATTCCTAAGCTTGCTGTTGGTCCGGCTAAACTAATTTTTCCATTTCTTTCTTTTGTCATATAATATGCTTTAATCATTACTGCTCCGGGTGCTGCGATTATAAAACCAAGAAAACTCATTAAGACAGCTATTCCAAGCATAAAGTTATTTGCTCTGAATTCTGCAAAATAATTGTATTTTTGGGCTACATATTTGTGGCTTAATTCATGCACTAAGAATCCAATTCCTACAGAAAACGCTGAAATTAAGAAATAATAAGTGAATGAGTTAGAAAATACATTAAATCCCGCTCCTTTTGTTAATAAAATACCAAATGCTATTGAAATTGCTAGCCAAGCTTTAATTAAATGTTGTATTTCTGTCTGGCTGAACTTTAACATGTTTGATTTTAAAGTATATTTGTTTATATAACTTATGGATATTTTCTTTTAGAAAACTATTTATATTAATTCTTATTCCTATTTTTACCTAATTATCATAAATAATTGGAGGGGGAATTAAAATGACAAATAGAATAGGAAGAATGGCTATAACAAGCGCATTAGTTTTAGCTTTAGCTGCTGGTGCAGTTGGTTTAGTTAGTTGTGGAAATGAATACAAGGATAAAAAAGCAAAAGCATGGGCAGAAATTGCTGCTCAAAATCAGGCTAATGGGGAACTTGGATTAGCTCTTCAACATTATAAATTTGCGGAAGCAGCTGATGAAGGAGACCAATATGTTACAGAATTAAGTGGAGTCAGACTTGCAATAAAAGAAGCTAATGAGAAAACTTCTCAAGCAGAACCTGTAGATGCTAATCCAGAATTCAGTGCAAGATATGATATTGCTGGCGTTGTTGATGGATATTTGATGTTAACTGCTGGAACAACTGAAAGAGAAAGTGGTATGTGGGGAATAGCAGAACAAATTTATTGTACAACCAATAATATTGCTTTTGGAGATGTTGATTTTGGCACAAGCGAGGTTAAAAAAGAAGTAGCAAGAATCTTTGGTGGTATGATTAGGTCAAATATGGGTATGGAAGGTCAAAGAGCAAAACCAAAGGGTGATGGATTTAGGTTAATGGCTAATCAAGCTTATAGAGTGCCGGAAGAAGTATTAAGATAAATTTTTTCTCTTTTTCTTTTATTATATTTTATTAGAAGTTAATTAGTGGGCCTGCCCGGACTCGAACCGGGGATCTGCGCCTTGTAAGGGCGATATCATAGCCACTAGACCACAGGCCCATGTAAAAGTAAGGAAAAATTAATGCTTTTAAATCTAACGTTTTTCTAAAATTATTATATTTCCACGCCCTTTCTTTATTTTTTTAAGAATGCCTTTATGTTCTAATTCTGATATAACTAAACTTATTTTTGCTTCACTCATTGGAATTTGTTTTCTTATTTCTTTTTGTGTTGTTCTTCCTCCTTGTTTTTTTATTATTTCTAATACTTTGTCTGAAATATCGCCCTCTAAGATTGGTTTTGGTTCTTTCTTCAAGAACAATATTATTAAAAGGATTACAACAATAATTATTATTATGGCCCACCAATAATTAAAACTTTCTCCGCTATAAGGATTATCCACATCAAAATCTACCCATTGATAAAAATCGTCATCAATAGCAGGTAATAAAATCAAATCAAAAACATAATCTCCATCTCCAACAACTTGAATTTCTTCATCAATTTCATACAAAATATATCCTTCTTCTGAATAAGAAGCACTTAAAATATAGCTTCCTTCGGGAACTTCAAAACTGTAGTAAGCATCTTTAGCAACAATGCTTTGTTTTGGGGTAGTGTCTATTTCAATAATTGTGTTTTCTAATAAATCTAAATTAAAATCATATATTCCTCCATGAATTGTTGTAGCATTAACATTAGAAAGAATAAACAAAATGATTGTTAATAATAATAGTTTTTTCATAATACCTTTTCTGGTTTTTTTCTATATAAATCTTACTCTTTATTGAATTCTGGCAGTATAAAGCTTCGTAAAGTATTTCTGTAAAGTATCTTTATAAACAAACTAAACTATTTAACTTTATTAAAATCATGTTGGAGGAATAAAATGAAAAAGATATTAACAATAGTATTGGTTATGTTACTTGTTGTTGGCGGTTCACCTTTAGCTTTCGCAGATAATGGAGATGATACTAAACCATATCTTGTAAAAGCACAACAACTAAAAGCAAACTGGCAAGAAAGAAAACAAGAGACAACACAAGATATAGAAGAAGCAAAACACAATTATTTAGAAGCAAAGCAATATTACCAAGAAAAGAGAAATCAATTACAAGAGAAAAAAGAAAAACTAGAACAAATGAAACCTCAATGGCAAGAATGTCAAGATTCGGGAGGCGATGATTGCTTAAGTGTAAAAGAAGAGTTCTTAGGTTATGGAAAAGAATATGCCATACATTCAGCAGACGCTTTAATAAAATATCTAGACCAAGTTTACAATAAAATAAAGCTAGATGAAGACCTAACAATGGAAGAAACAGATGAACAACTAAATGAAATAAGAGCTCAAATGGACAAAGTTAATGGATTGAAAGAAATAATAGACAATGCAACAACTAAAGAAGAACTTGAAGGTGCAGTAGATGAATTAAGGGCTCTTTTACAAGAGATAAAACCTACTTTGCAACACAGAGTAACTAATTTGTATAAGAATAGAATAGGACAAATTATTGTAAGGGCAGAACAATTAGAAGTTAAATTAGATAAAATTCTTGATAGGGCAGGAGAATCAGGTTATGATACCGGAGAATTGTCTAAATTAATTAATAATTTCAATGAATTAGTTGCATCTGCAAGAGACAAATACTATGACTCTCAAGAAATTTTAGAAGATTTTCATGGTAAAGATACAGAACTAGTAAGAGAAGCTCACGCTCTTTTGAAGGCAGCTCACCAAGATTTAAGTTCTGCACAAAAAATACTTAGAGATATCTTACATGAAATAAAAGGTATAACCGGAGAAGGTGATGATGGTTTTATTAATGAAACAGAAACCTGCTGGGAAGACAGACCAGATTACAGGCCAGGTTATGATTTGGGTTATTTCATATGGCAAGCAAACTGTAAGCAAAACACATGGTTTGTTGATTGGTCAGGAGATTCTTTACAAGAATCAACATTAAATGAAGCACCAGCAGGATATTTAATGGAGGGTACAATAAAAGTTGTTGATGGAGAATTCTTCAATGTTGGAATAAAAGCATTTGAGCAATTCGACACTTTTGAATGGACCGACAATGAAATTAAATTCAAGGCTTGGGTAGGCCCACATTTTGATGGAATTCACTTCCAAAGTACAAGCAATGTAATTGAATTTGATTTATATGTTGATGGAGAATACCAAGAAGACTTAGTTTACATAGGCAAAGATTGGGAAAATCCAGCAGGAATACCGTTCAAATTAGAAGGTAAAGCATCGATCATGGAAGAATTTGATGTTATCTGTGAAGAAGGTCAATTATTTATTAAAAATGAGTGTGTAGATGAAATTGAGGAAGTAGAAATCGAAGAAAGTGATAACAACGGGATAGGAAAGAAATATAATCTAGCAATTCCAACGGATATTGCATAAAATGAAACCATCTGCAATTGTTGGAATACTGTTAGTAATATGTTTAGTAATAACTTCATGTACACAAACTACAGTAGAAGATACATCAGAAGACGAACCAGAGTTCAGCTTGCAAGTTGACGAAGAAGGTTTAGACACTTCTGATTTAGACAGTATAGAACAGGACCTTGAAGAGTTAAATAATTTACTTTAAATTTTTTCTTTTTTCTTATAAAAACCTTTATAAATGAAAGATTTTCCTAGATAATTGAAATGACAGATAAAATTCCTGCCTTGCCTGCCTTACCAACTAATTTAACTTCAACTTTTTCAAATATACCTAATTTAAAATCTTTAGAAGATCAAAAAGAAGATTTACAAGATAAAATCAAGAAAATTAAACCTAAAGTTGAAAAGTTTAAAGAAAAGGTTTCTAAAGCACATAAGGAAGTTGCAGGTGTGGCGATTCTAGCTCCAAGGAAAGAGGATAAAGAAAAAATCTATGTACTTGTCTTAATTGATGATTCAAAAGAAAAAACTTTTGCTATGAGAGATAAATTAGCAAAACCAATTGCTAAACTTGCAAAAGAAATTGATAAGAATTTAGTTCCAGAGGTTCTTTCATTATTAGAAGTTAGAGAGTCTTGTTTTGATGGAAAATACGAAGTATTGCATGAGATTGCTACTGCTTTCCCAATTTGGGATCCAATTGAATTTATTGCAGCTATTAGGGTTTCTGAAATCCACAAAAATATGGTTATCAAGAAATTTGAAAAGTATATTACAAGTTACGTTGCTGCAGGTTCATTTTTTAGAGGAGAAAAAGCAAATGATATTGATGTTTACTTAATTGTTGATGATACTGATGTAAAAAGAATGTCTAGAGCAGAGTTAAAAGATAAATTAAGGGCCATTATTCTTGGTTTAAGTTTTGAAGCTGCAAAAATTGCTGGAGTAAAAACTCAATTTCATCCACAAATTTTTGTTTTAACTGATTTCTGGGAAGCAATAAGAGATGCTCATCCAGTTATGTTCACTTTGCTTAGAGATGGAGTTCCATTTTATGACAAGGGAGTATTTATGCCTTGGAAATTATTATTGCAGATGGGACACATTAGACCAAGTCCTGAGGCAATTGATATGCATATGGATGTTGGTGAAAGGTTATTAGAAAGAGCTAAGAAGAAACTATTGAATATTGCTGGAGAAGATTTGTATTATGCTACTTTGAATCCGAGTCAAGCAGCTTTAATGTTGTATGGTATTGCACCACCAACCCCAAAAGAAACTGTAAAATTGCTTGATGAAATCTTTGTTAAGAAAGAAAAGATGTTGGAAAAGAAATATGTAAATAATTTAGAAAAAATTAGGAAATTCTTTAAAGATATGGAACATGGTAAAGTTAAGGAAATTACTGGAAAACAAGTTGATGAAATTTTAAAGGATACTGAAGATTATCTTAAGAGAATTAAGAAATTATTCTATCAAATTGATAAGAAAAGAGAAAAAGAAACTATTACAAAAGTTTATGAAAATTGTGTGGGCATTGTAAGAGATTTATTGAAAGATAAGAAAACTAAAACAGAAACATTGGTTGGAAAGTTTAAAAAATTCTGTGAGAAAAATAAATTATCCTTAAAATTGGCAGATACTTTTAAGGATGTTATTCAAGCAAATACAGATTATAAGGCTAAGAAAATTACTCGAGCTGAATTAGACAGAGTTAGTAGAGAAGCAAGCTCCTTTATTAGAACTTTGGTTGAATTCATGCAAAGAGAGAAAAATTATGCCTTAGATAGGTCTACTATTAAATTTAGATATGGTGATAAGAATGGACAGGCTTTGATTTTAGAAGGTTTTGCGTATATCACTCCAGATTTAGGAGCTAAAGAAAGAGAATATCAAAAAGCAAAAATTAAAGCTGATGGAAGTTTAGATAAACCAAAAACAATGGAATTGGTTGAATTCGAAAAGGTTATAAACGGTGCAGAACTGCCAGCTAGAGTTATGATTAAACAAAAAACATTTGAAAGTTTAAAAGAACTGTTTGGAGAAATTGAAATAATGATGTAAAATGGAAGGCGTAATATCAAACTATCGGGGATCAAGAAGAACACAAAAGACTTCAGAGATGGTTGTAAAAATAGCTGGAACTGTTGATAAAGTTGAAGCTGATAAGCTTAAAGGTAAAGTTGTTGTTTGGAAGAGCCCTGCTGGAAAAGAAATAAAAGGAAATATTAAGAAAGCACATGGTAATTCTGGTGCTGTTCTAGTTAAATTTGAAAAAGGTTTACCTGGACAATCAATTGGAACAAAAGTAGAAATTAATTAATTGCCACTAAGATCTAAATCTATTTTAACTAAATCTCTTTCGTGACCTAGACGAATATTTCCTTGTTCATCTATATGATCTTTATTTAAAGTTCTAAGTGTTTTCATTGCAACACTTTCTAAAGAATCCCAATGTATATCTGGCCTTTTCCTATAAACCCCTTGCCTTTCTTGTTCAAGAGCTGAACGTAAACCTAATGCAGAATTATACCCTTCTAGTGGGATAACTGATGCTTCTGCAACAAATTGTTCTGCGGTCCTGTAATTTTCATTGCTCTTATCTACAGCAGCCTTTCCTGCCAAGAAAAGGGCAGCATATAGTACTAAACCGCCGGCTAAAGTCTTGGCACCATTTATGATGCCTCTGCGTATTCTTTCAGAATAACACACATAATGTGTCATTAATTGGGGTGTATTATCATATTTCATTTTATTTTCCATCATCAAATGTTCTTTCTTTGAATAAATGAAAACTTATTCTCATTGCTAAATCTTCAAGATCTCTAGGGCTTAATCCTCCCCGGAGGAAAACTTTGCCGGTTTTTCTAGATACTTTTATCACTTCTTGTTCATCTGAATTTTTATATGCAGTAGTATCTGACCCTGATGCTAAACTTTTCGCTAAGGTATCTAAGTCTTCATCTGAGCTAGTTAGATTCGTCCCATATTTCATAGAAACTTTTTGTCCTTTTGCATATTCAAATGTACTATGAATTGTTGGTATATCTGCCATTTTAATTACCTCAGAATTTCTAAGATAGGACCATTTATAAATCTTTCGTTTTATTACTACTCTTTAGAAATAACAAATAGAAAGGTTTAAATACTACTTTATTTTTTCAGTTTGACACCAAATTGGAGATTAAAAAATGACTACACAAGAAATTATTGGTTATTTAAGGAGCGATAGAGCACCATCAATGCAAACCCATAGTTATCCTTGTCCTGACTGGTATCATGCATCTTTTGAATTGCCTGATGGTAGAAGGGGCACTGTTGCATTTATAGATCATTCAAAGAGAAATGGTAATGCAGTTTTTCAATCACAGCTTGTAATAACAATTCCGGGAGATAAACCTGGACAAGAAGGGCATTATTTTGAAGTTTTAGATGAAAGAGATTTTCCCTCAAGATGGGAAGTTATGCGTAGGAATGAAGATAGTGGAAGAACCATCACAAATTTAGCAGAAACTTGTAGTGCGGATGATCTTAGTGAAAGAGCTAGATTAAGTTTATTGCCCCAAGTTTTAGATGCGCTTAAAGCAAATGGCTCAAGAATTTTTTAAAAAAGCGGTTTAACTCAATTTTTTTACTATTTTATTATATTGTTAATTGGAATAGAAACCTTTTTAAATCAATATTTTTCTCAAGTTCACATGGCAATATTAAGAAAAGCTAATTGTTATAGAGACATTAAAAGAGCTTATACTAGGAAGTCTAAATTTAAGAAAAAAGGTTATGTTAAGGCTGTACCTAATTCAAGAGTTGTAAAGTTCCAAATGGGGGATTCAAAAAAAGATTTCCCTAAAAAGGTTAAATTAGTTTCTAAAACAAATTTCCAAATAAGACACAATTCAATTGAATCATGTAGGCAAATTATTAATAGAAATTTATCAACTAAATTAGGGCCAAAAGGTTATTTTTTCCAATTAAACTTATTTCCACACCATATTTTAAGAGAAAATAAAATGTTGTCTGGAGCTCATGCAGATAGATTGCAAACTGGGATGAAACATGCTTTTGGAAAGACAGTTGGTACTGCTGCACAGATTAAAAGAGGAAAAACAGTTTTTACAGTTCATGTTGAAGAAAAAGATGTATTAATTGCTAAGGCATCCCTTTTGAAAGCTACACCAAGGTTAGCTGGCAAAATGGAAATTGTTTTTGCTTGAATCCCGTATTTTTCTAAGGCAGCAGCTAACTTTTGATCTTGTTCTAAGAATAAATCTTCTTAATAACCATGCTTACCAATCAAAGGAACAAAAACAAAAGCACCAAGA